>MDTG01372909.1_pt1 | contig 27800 bp, 21 predicted proteins | sample 811421 | NCBI WGS metagenome assembly MDTG01 (sample SAMN05326645, study PRJNA326480) | marine metagenome | isolation source: seawater | place: Pacific Ocean: South East | collected 2011
GAGGCAGCACAGTGGCTACATCTCGAGTTAGAATCATATGGTCTTGAAGTGATGGACCATCGGTTTGAATTTACAGACATATTCGGAAATCAAAATCCCGAATCATACAACGTATGTGGATACTCTTGGGGCATCGAATATCCTAATGAATGGCTTGTGTTTGGTGCTCATTTCGATGTCGCTCCCCCAGTTAACGGGGTCGGAATTGTTCCTGCGCTTCATGACCCGCATATCACTGGTCAGCGAAGTTATGGAACTCGTGTTGGAGCGTATGATAATTCAGCAGGAACATCGATGGTGCTTGATACTGCAGCAGCGTTAGGAGAGTTTCCAACTAGACGTACAATGGTATTCTGTTTGTGGTCTGGAGAAGAAGGCGGAAAAAGAGGGTCATCCTATTGGACAGATTACTACGTAACTGAAGATAATCCTGATGTTACGGTTGTTGATTATATTAATCTCGATATGGCTGGCGTGAATTGGCCCGGAGGTGGGGGGGCTCCTTGCAGTGATGAACATGGAGGGGGAGATGGTGGATGCGACCCTCAGCCAGAGGTTGATCCAGATGGTTATCCCAAAGATGAGGAAATATGGCCAATGCGTGTCTACATTGGGCCCTCTCAAAATCATGACAGTATAGATCAATCAGGGATGGTTGGACTAGCTAACTGGATTGGTTCTGATGCCCTCGGGGTCGAGGAACAGATGGGAGTCCTTGTTGGAACAAATCATTCGGAGGATACCTGGAAGGTTGATGCATGGCAAGAGATGGACCGGCCGGAAATTATCGTTTACGAAGATACAACAGCACGATCTGACCATGCTAGTTTCCAAGAAATTGGGACAACAACAATTGGATTTGGTGGACTAGTTGATGGATATTGGTGCTATCACCAAACCTGCGACACATTGGAAGAAATGGAAGATTGGATGGATACAACAGGGAAGGATTACGGTGAAGAAAATACTGGTACAGCAAACCTTGTGAATAGCCTTGATATGATTACATGGTGGGCATTATACTCGTTTTTTCACATGGATGAAAATCCGATTTTGAACCCATTATGATTATCCATAACGCAATATTCTTCTGAAAATTGATGGAAGATTGGAAGAGATAAGTTTCTCTTCACCATTTGGGTGTATGAATCTAAGAGATGTCGCATGAAGGCATAAGCGACCTGCTGAATTTCTGCCAATACCGTACATTGTATCTCCTGATACCGGAGCCCCTAATGCATTCATTTGTAATCGGATCTGAGCTCTCCTCCCAGTTTTGATTGAGAGGGATACAAGAGTTCTGTCATCGACTATTTCATCTACTTGCCATTCAGTAATTGCTTCTTTGGCACCCTTGGTGTTTTTTGATGGAACTATTCGCACCCTGAGATCTTTACTTTGCTGAATCCAATCCGTTGATATTCCACTTTCTTTGGGTAGGGTTCCCTCCAAGACTGCATGATATATTCTCTCAATGGTTCGCTCAAAAAATTGGTTTTGAAGCATATCTTTTGTCTGAACATCTTTGGCGAACAACATACAACCAGATGTTTCTCTGTCCAGACGGTGTACGATGAAAATCCTACCCCTTTCCCTTCCCTTTACCCATTCAAATACACGAGAATGCATGGTGTCTTTTTCATTTCCAGATTCAGTCGATACTGACAATAATCCTACTGGTTTATTCACAACAATGATTTTTTCATCTTCGTATAGAATGTCTGGATCTTTGGCTAAATTTCGCTTTAGTTGGCGTGGAGGATCTCCTTGACTCTTAGGTAAAATAGAGACGACTTGCCCGGGGGAAACTATAGTTTTTGCAAATCTACATATCTCATCATCCAACAATATTCTACCTGAGTCAATCATTTTACGTAGTGAGTTTTTAGAAGCAGTATTATGAATCGATACTAGAATAGAAAGTAGGTTATCTTCCTCAACGACCGATTGATCAATTCGTGACATATTCACAACCACTGAGCAAGTTCTGAGGCATTCTTGGCAACACCTACACCTAAGCTCTCTTCTAATGCTCTAGCAAGCAGTGTAAAATCAGAGTCGCGAGTTGCAACAATGACCGAGCCTATGCTTGAATATGTGGAAGAAGCAAGGTTTGTTGCTGTTTGCATAATATTCAAGTCTCCCTTTTCTGGATAGATACTATCGCCATTGTATTCAGTTCTCTTTTCAGCATTGCCACGTTGATTTTTGAAATCGGTGACTCTTCTGTAAATTTCACTGTGTATAAGGATAAATGATTCAACAGCCTGTTGTTCTTCCTCCACAGATTGAAGGAAATCTGTTTCATTTGATGGCTCCCAATCATTGAAGGAATGGAGTATTTCTGAATGCATTTCTTCGAGGACTTTCGGAGTAATTGCTTCATGGTATGCATCTAAATTGATATGCTGATTAGAGCTAGAAAACAAGGACAATGCTCGATTAGGATCGAATTTTCCAGTCTCACTATTCCCAATTTTATTCATGAATTCATGCCTAGCAGTCATTGGAACAAATGTTCGTATTCTTCGTTCAACCCGCAGATGACGTAAATTATGATGGAATAAAAGAGATGAGTTGGGATTAATTATTCCGTTTCGTTCCATCGCCATTTTTCTCAGAATTGCGGTAGACAGAGCATCAAGCAATAAGTTGGTATCTATAACAACCAAAGGCGCAAGATCAATTGAGCTGAATATGCGACGTGATTTGATAGGAATGTTACTTTCATGCTTTGAGTATAATGTTTTCATCGACGCAATGAGTCTGGCCTTCTCCATACGCCCCATGTAATTACAAGCAGATGTTGCATGTTCTAACATGCCCAATGCCCTTATTGGATCCTCTGAAGCAACTTCGTTGGCAATACTAAAAATTTCCAATGGCTCCCCTTCATCTTTAATTGCCTCACGAAATCTATTCTCAACCCGCGTTCTACCTGATTTATTTTGTTCCCTGATATAATTTAGTGCAGCGCGTATTCGCCCAACGAAAGGCTCCTCAGGTAGATTCCGTTTGGAAGGATATGTCATCAGAGATTCAATCAGATCTTCCTTTCTTCTATTACGCTCTCTTCGAGACGAGTATTCTGATTCATCTTCGTTATTCAGCACGATAGGTACTCTGGCATCTACAAAATCAAGAATGATTTTTCTTGAGATATCTCTATTCTTTGAATTTCTCCTAACACGACTTTGCTGTTGTTCTTGGGCTGAGAGAGAGACTTGTAGATACAACTTAAATCGAGATGTAATAGTTGTGGCTAATTCTTCGTGACTTTCCAATAATGCGACAGCTTCGGACCAACCCTCTGCCTGAGCAAATCCAATCAATGATTTTCTATACAATTGAGTGGCGATTTCAAAATCTGAATGAGGTTCTGCTTGGAAACGAGGGGCTGCTTGCTTGTATAGTCGAGCTGCTTCTCTATATCTTTCTAAATTAACCTTGATCGCTGCATTAGCGACTGGAGACCATTCCGAACCTGGACTGTTCTCCTGTAACCATAAAACAAAATTTTCAGATGCAATTTCGTGTTCTAGAAGCATTTGCTGAACTTGATCAAGGAATTTGGCAGAAAAATTATTTTTAACAATCTGATCAAGTAATTCGGATGCGTGGACCTTTCGGTTTTTATCACTCATCTGAATTTCATTATTCACTCTATTCATTCTTAGGAGGTTAACAATTGCGTGAAATAATGATGACTCTAAATTAGATAACTTAGCTTCTGTTATTGATTCTTCAAGGGCATTGATTCTCTTTTCACTAACTAATCCATCTCCTCCATCCATCAACGCCCTGCGTGCCTCACGCAAAACTTCCGAGCCCGAATCAGGTAATCTTCCAAGAAGTTCTTCTAAATTGGCTCCGGCCCCATCCAATAATCGAATTAATGCTGCCTCATGAATACTCAAATACTTTGGAACATCGGCGGTCATAATCGAATCGTGGGCTTCAGGTCGTTCTCTATTGAGCCATGTTATTGCTTCTTCACCTATATTTGCGGGTGCTAATGCACTACAAAGCAAAATGGGATAAGGGTCTGCCGACCCTTTGATATTTGATGCTTGCAACATTAAGGATAAGGAGAAAATATCTACTTCAGTTGACAGAATCTCAATTGTTGATAGAAGCACATCTGGAGGTACTGGAGTTCTTGCTTCTCCAATTAATTTAGAACAAGCAAAACGTATCTCTTTCGGGTGTATCTGATCTGTAACAATTTCCGACCAAGTAATCAAGGAAAAACTGGGTGCCTTTTCGATTAAACGTGATATCAGTAGTTCATTCTCCCCGGCTAGGGAAGAGGCTTGGAGAAATGATTTTTCATCATCAATTCTAGTCTCAAGAACAAGATCTGTGGCTGCGGACAAATCACCAGACTCTGCTACCTGTTTTACCAACATCCAACGCAAGGTATCTGAAACTGGTTCGCCTTGTAATTCCAAATGCATAATCCCGGATTCTATCATTTTCGAGTCAATCAAACGGTCAATTGGAGGGTTTTTCCACGCCTGTGATTTCATCGCTATTGAGAGGGGGTCTTTCTCAATTGCATTCGCACAATGCTCCCAGTAAGAATGGTCACCTAACCTAAGGTTTGTCAAAGCAACAACATCAGTGACAGAATTCATCAATGCTTTGTTGTCAGAATTAATAGATTTTAGAAGTTCTAGAGACTTTTCGGGTGCCCCAGATGCTATCAAAAGGTATGACCCAAGAATTAGGTGTTCAGGGATTTCCGAAGACAGGATTTCCTCAGGAATGTTTGCCTGAATCTGATTAATTCTCATCTTACCTTGAAGGCCCTTTGACAAGCGTTGTATTTTGAGAATGCCCGCAGAACCAAGATTCATAGTTGGAAACTCTTGTAACCAAAGTCCCAATGATGGAATATCTGATGGGTCAATTCTTGAACCGTCAATCCAATTTTGGTCTACTTCAATGGTCTCAATTTTAACTTCTACAGACGGAAAAGCGCCTAGTTGTGCAATCAGAGGACACTCGCGAGCAGCTACAGACCATACAGGATGGATTCCAGAAACACAATCATTCCTCAATGCGTCAATTTCTAAATCTAGTTTTGAATCCCAATTTTTAGGATTTTTACCCTTATGAATCAGTAACGTTGCTAATTTGAAAGGAGCTGGAAAATCAGCAGAGATAACCTGAGATGCGGACGGGAGGTAATCTTCTATTCCAGAAGATCCTTTCACTCCGCGTCTTCTACCCCCTCTCCTCCTGGTAGCCTTGACCTTGACCTCTTCGTCGGGATTAACGGGTTCCTCCTTTCGAAGAATTGTAAATGCAATTGACTTCCAAGGTTTATCCAACAAAATGAATGATTCGTTCCCAATTACTGTCTTAATTCGAGTACTTGGATCGTCACCAGAACGTAGGGCGAATTCTACCGCTTCCTTGAGTCGTTCCTCCATCCTGCGCCCTCCAACGAAGAGGTGCGCTCGTCCAGCATACATCAACGATTCGCCAGAAAATGAATAATCTGACCCTCAGAATGATGTCCTAAGGCCCCGTCCAACCAGCATGGATGGAGTGGACCTCGTGATACTTTTGCTTCATCCTATTGCAGCAATTGCAGTCATAATCTGGGCCCTAAATAAGAGAGCAAGAAAACGATTTATGGGTAGCCAACCATTAATCAGAAAGGACAATCAGATTAAATCTGATGTACGTTCAAGGATCCTCATTATCTCCTGGGCACTTGTCCTTAGTGGATTTATTGCGAATTTTATCTACAACTATCGAATAAACAATACAGATATAATCGAAATTCTACTACCTGGAGGCGTTGGAGGTTTACATTCAATTGGAGGCATACTTGGTATCTTTTTCCTCACTCTGGTATCTATTCGCAAGAAAAGGGCCTCCAATCACGTTCATGATGTTGATGAAGGTAAGCGGAAAAAGAAACCCGGAATGTTATCCCAAAACCTAGTGACTATTGTGATAATTGCACACGCATTTTTGGGTTTTCTTTGGCTAATCGAATTGGTCTCTGCGTAATCGTATCAAACCATTCTGTTCAGAAATCAGGATGGTGTTCATTCCAAATTGTCATCCACCGCCGTATATTATCATCAACATCTGCCACCGATGGTGGCCTATCTTCAGGCCTTCCAACCTTGTCCAAGGGAATTATCCTACAACCACACGCATTTGAATGCCCCCCACCGTCTCCATCAAAAGCGGTTGCGAGTAAAGTAAGATCTACCTTTCCACCATTTTTATGGAGGAATGAATTTGTGTAAAATGATGCAGCTAATGGTGGTGTTTTGCCAGAAATTCTCCCCCCCTCCTCTCCGTGTATAATTATGCACGCATCGCAGGAATCTCCCACTGTAGCAGTAATTCGATATCCTCCAGTTCTGGTTCCGGTACCATCAAATCTTACTACAGCTAATCTATTCTTGATCTGTAAAGATTGGCGAATTATTTCTTCAGTAACCTTTGATTCTCGCTTTCTTTTTTGCACAAATCCGTCTACCCTCGAATCTAGAAGAATTTCTTGGACGGTTACTCCCTCTGATAGAGATTTAACAATCCAACGCGCTGTTGATGGTGAATCTTGAGCATCAATGCTTCTTCCTAAAACTACAACAGGGTGTTCTGAAAGATAGTCTTCTTTACTTATTCCTCCACCATCTAAACGATCTACCCATTCAATAAAATCCTCTAAGTCTTCTAAATTATACTGAGTTTTCACAATTGAAAAGGCTATTCTTGCAGCAGACATAGTAGGTCTCCATAGATCCAGGACATCAGAACTTGATGTTTTATTCGTCAAATGATGATCTATTACTGCTCCAGCTTCTGAGTGAAAGGGTAAATCACAAATTATTGTACTTTTATCGATATATTTGTCAAATATTCCAGAGCGAATGCCTTGTGGATTAGCGAAAACAACGTCAGCAAGTGGAAATGCACGGAGAAGAATTGCGGCTGATGCAATCCCATCCAAATCTCCATCGGTTACGATTCTCTTTGGGCTTAATTTTTGTAAATCAACCAGAGCGGCCTCATCGGTCACTTGATTGGTGCCGCCCATGTTGGTTTCCAACGATTTTCTGTTAAGAGCGATTCGGACGAAATGTCAAGGATTAGAGGCCCCTCCGATAAGCATGGAAACATCGTGTGGATTGGTTCTTGCAAATGGTGATCTTATCCTATTATTACGATATCCACAAGGCCATTGGGGATTTCCCAAAGGTCACGTAGAAGAAAGTGATCAGAACCATCATGCAACTGCAATTCGAGAGTTGAGAGAAGAAACGGGAATTTACGATGTAGAAATTATTGGAGATTGGTTTACGACTACAAAGTATACTTACAAAAAGAAAAATGTATCTCGAGAAAAGCAAGTTCATTGGTTCCCGGCGACCACGAATACAATTGAGGTTTCTCTGTCACATGAACATACAGACCACATATGGATAGATGTAAATGACGCTCGGGAGATGATTACTTTCACCGAAGAAGTAGAAGTCCTAGAAGCCGCACGTAAAATCCTAGGAATCTGAGTCTCTAGAAGAAAGGGGAACCCATAGTACCTCATCCTCTCCAAGAATGAATGAAGCGTGGCGACAAGCAACAAAAAACCAATCTGATAAGCGATTCAAATAAGCAAGTATTACCGGTCTAATTGCGGACTTTCCTTCAGATTCAATTAACCGAACTGCACAGCGCTCTGCCCTTCGGGCTATAGTTCTTGCAAAATGTAAAGCTACAATCACAGGTGATCCTGCTGGTAAAATAAATGAATTCAGAGGAGGAGTGTTTTCAGTCCACGCGTCCATCTCTGAAATCAATCGATCAGCATGATTCATATTGATCAAAACCATCTGTTCTGGTAGAGTTTCTGGATTACCGGCACACTCTCCACCCACATCGAATAACTCCTGTTGAAGAAGGGATAGTTTTGGACTAAGGTCTGATTCTAAACGTATTGCAGTAACTCGAACCCCACCATCCGCTGCTTCTTTAGGGAGGCGGGCAATTTCCATTCTAGCCCATCCTACTGCAGAATTCAATTCATCAATTGTTCCGAACAACTCTACCCTATCTATTGACTTCGGAACTCGTTCACCAGTGAGAAGACTAGTTTCTCCCCCATCTCCTGCCCCAGTGTGCACTCTTGTAATACGAACCATGGTCTCACAATTCCTACACAAGTTCGGCGGTTCTTGAATCCGTTTGATGTTCACTATGAGTAATAATTCGTAGTATTGTACGACGGAAAGCATACACAAATAGCAACGTCCATAGGATTATTTCCAGTCCTGCAATCACCCATGCTACTGGACCAAATGCCTCGAATAATATCTTAGCATCAAGAGGAGTGCCGTAGGTACCCAACCAGTAAGACTGAACAAGTAGATTGGCGCCAAACCATGTTGACAAAACCCAAAAGAGAGTGTTCCCCCTACCCCAAGCAGACCTTGGAATATCCCACACCATATACGGAAATACACCTAGTAGGTTATGAATCCGTGTTTATTTTGCATCTAAAAACTGCTTATTCCTCACTTAGTTGAGGTATTACATTTCCATTCAAACGGGTGTTGATAGCATCCAGCCATGAAGAATCCACTGACTCCCAGCCCCCAAATCGATCTAATCTAGTGACGTGGATTTCAGATTGTTCTTCATCACCATTTGATTGGTGAATGAGTGCAAGTGCTGCATGTGCCATAGCACTCAGGGCAGGGTCCTCCATATCCCAAGACCTTTCAAAATGGGATATGGCTCCATACTCTCCAAGAATCAACCCTCTCTCTAATTGACGGAGTCCAGACTTGGACCACGTAATACCCTGAACCCCTACAACTAAGCCACGAAATAATAAGTAAATCTCGAGCAAGACAAAAATTGATGCTATGAGGAAATTACCTATTTGTTCAGTAGTGGTTTGCTCAGTCCATCCTATAGTGACTAATCCAAATATACCTGAAACAAGAAGGATGCCTGATAACGGGGCAACAATTACATCACGTTGCGTCCGTCCCATATGATAAACTCCAACAATAGTGAAAAAACCACCTAAAATGATTGCTAAGAATGGTGGGACATTGGTAGCAGTGGGTCTGGGGGACCCTATTGCAATGAATAGTACAAGAGCTGTAAAAATAAAAATTGATCCTGCAAACCTCCCGTGTTCTGGAAAGGGTTGGTGTCCAGCATACCAAAAGAGAGCCACAGAAATAACACTAAACAGAATTACCCAAATTATCAAAACTTCACCTCTAGAAATTAATTATTACTTGGAGCGCCGTCATCTCCTCTCCATCCTGGCTTCCAAAATTCGATATCGTCTAACCATCTCAACCACTCTTCAGATGTTGCTCTTAACAATCGAAAAGCTCGACGATCCAGTCCCTGCAACAAGTCATCACTAATTTCGCCCCTTGAGTGGGCCTCAGTCCATTCTACCTGCATTTCTCTGACCCGAGCTTGCCCAGATGCTGGATTTTGATATTCCTTCTCACACATCTCTTGTAATTCTGTGAGCCACATTTTGGAACCCTTAATGTGAGGATCGTCAACGAAAGGATCCGCCCTCTTTCTAGAGAAGGGCCACCATGACATAGATGGCCGTTGGAGGCAGGGCCTTTGAACCCTAAGATTAGTAGAATGGGTCAAGAACAAGCACTATTTCAACAACAATGTGGCCCGTATCAATGTACATCTTCACGGTAAGGCTAGAGAAGGTGCGTATTCTAGTTTAATCGATACATATTCTACCAGATTAAATGGACGAGGTGTCAAATTAATTCGGTACCCTGGAAAATTGGATGTTGATACCTATCTATCCAAATTAGAAGGAGAAAAAGGCACCTTAATCCTCCTTGATGAAACAGGGCCATCAATATCCACCATGGATTTACTAAGAAAATGGAATTCATGGAGAAGTGGTACTGAAACAGTCCATCTTGCCATCGGGCCCGTTGATGGGTGGGGGAAAGATGTCCCATCGCGATATGAAAAACTAGGACTGGGGGCATTAACTATGACCTATGAAATGGCGGCCGTTGTCTTGTTAGAGCAATTATACCGCTGTTCAGAAATTGAAAGAGGAAGTGCTTATCACCGCCAATGAAAATTACTTGTACAATCGCAAGTCTGATGTTGAATCTATGATTAGAATTCAATAACCCTCGACTTACGAGGGTAACAAACTTGTGAGTAGCCCTTTGACATTCGGTCGAAGGAGGACTGCAGCAGGAAGTGGACAAATGGCAAAACGCGCGACTAGCATGATGAAGCAAGCCAGCATTAGTGAGTTCTTTGAAAAAAATAAGCACTTCTTAGGCTATGATTCAGTACAACGGTCGATAATTACGGCAGTGAAAGAAGCCATTGATAATTCCTTAGATGCCTGTGAAGAGCACCGGATTTTACCTACAATTTCTATTGAATTACGGCGCGTTCCCAACAAAAGTGATCGGATAGTGATGATCGCGCAGGACAATGGTCCTGGAATTCCAGCAAAATCAATCGAGAAGGTGTTTGGTTCGTTGCTATTTGGATCTAGATTCCATACAATCAGACAAACTAGAGGACAACAAGGAATTGGAATTACTGGTGTCGTTATGTATAGTCAACTAACCACTGGTAAGACCACGCAAGTAATCTCGAAAATAGCTAAGGACGCTACGGCCTTGAAAATGGACATTGGTTTAGATACGAAAAAGAACGCTGCAATTGTGTCCAATAGAGAAAGAACTCATGACTTTGTAGATTATAACGGCCTTCCGGTTGAACACGGACTAAGAATTGAAGCACCCATGAAGGCCAAATTTCAGCGAGGGAAGAAGAGCGTTGGACAATATCTACGAATGACTGCAATTGTTAACCCCCACGCAACAATTCGTTTCCACGCATACAATGAGGACAACGAATTAGTAGATAGTTTTGTTTCTGAGAGAGTTACAGACAGGCTACCTAGGCCTGTTAGGGAAATTAAACCACACCCGCATGGTATAGAAATTGGATCGTTAAATAGATTGTTGCGTGATTCAACTGAAAGAAACATGAGAGGATTTCTAAGACACACATTCTCTGGAATTCCAATGCGAGCAATGAAAGAAATTTTGCAAATGTCAAATATTGATCAAAAAAATGCTCCTAGTGATGTAACACCCGAGGATTCTCAACAGATCCTATCAGCATTTAATGAAGTTAGATTGATGCCACCTCCAACTGATTGCTTATCACCTATTGAAGATTTGTTGATTAAAAAGGGACTAGAGAAGGGTGTAGATTCTGCATTTGTGTCTACATTAACACGACCGCCAAGTGTCGCAAATGGTAATCCATTCCAAGTTGAAGTGGGCCTGATTTATGGAAATGCAGATGTTTCTGCAGAAGGACCAATTGAAGTGTTAAGGTTCGCAAATAGAGTTCCATTGATGTATCAACAAGGTGGATGTCTACTCACCAAAGGAATAGAATCAGTTAGTTGGAAAGGATATGGTCTAGATCAACCCGGAGGAAAAGGGCTTCCCAAAGGTGCGGCAACAATACTTGTTCATCTCGCCAGCACAAATGTTCAGTTTACATCTGAAGCAAAGGAGGCTGTTGCTGAAAACGAGATTGTTATGACTGAAATCCGAAAGGCTCTGCAAGAAATTGGTAGACATCTGAAAAATCACAAAAAAAAGAGTGCTCAAAAAGCAAAAACAAAAGAAAAATTCGAATTAGTAAACGAAATTTTGCCTGCTATAGCCGCAAAGGCATCCAGTTTATTGGAGAGGGATGAACCAAACCTTGCCCCGATAATTACCCAAATTATGAATGCAGTATTCTGTGAAGATAATGTATTCTGGGATAAGGAAGCAAAAGTACACCGATGTGAAATTAAAATTCATAATTACTCTGCAAGACCCAGAGCATATTCGATACTCGCGCAATATCCTGAGAAAGAAGGAGTCGAAATTATTGAAGATGTATTGGGTGGTAAGCGAGAAGTCAAGGGCATCTGGTGTTGGAAATTAGCCACTATACCGCCGAATGAGGCAGGGGTGATTAATTTCTCAGTAAAAGGTCTTACAAACAGTGATTGGAATAGTACTGAGGTCTTTTTCCGAGGTAAAGGAGACATAATCGGAGCGTCAAAAATAGATGAGGAGATTTTGATTGAAATTCAAAAAGAAGAAGAACGAATTTTGGAGGCTGCTGCTGAACAATCGACGATGATTGTTGAAGATGCGATGGAATCTGACCTTGATAATTCAGGAGACCTGGATCCACAAGAATTAGGCAACGCAATGCAAGGAATCTTGGGTGATGCATTACATCATCAGTCTCCCCAAGATATAGTGGCGAAACACGACCAAGATAACAGTGGGACTTTAGATGAAAATGAAATTGAAAATGCTATTTTAGAATCTAATGAACCAAAACAATGGAGATTTGATGAATATGAAGGAGATGATGAATAATGTCTGAAGCCAAAAATCGAGAAGAAGTCATAGAAAGTCTGAATCAAGTTGCTGCCGAAATGCATGATAAAATGCTGAAGGGTAAGGCTCCAACAATGACTCTCCCGGTCAGAGCAAAGACAAACATTGAGTTTAATCAGAGGTTAGGGGTATACAAATACGGTAAAAAACAAACCATTCGAGATGCTACCAGTTTAGGCTCGGCAAGACAATTATTACGGGCCCTACATGTAATCGAATTTATTGAAGAAATGATAGATGCTGAGAAATCGTCAACTCTCAGAGAGATGTATTACATTTCTGAAGCATGGGGTTTAGGAAAATTTGGAACACAAAATGAAAGTAATAATCTTGCTGAGGATCTAGAAATCGTAACCAAATGTATGAGAGAGGATTTCAAATTAAGACCTGAAGAGGATGGAGCTAGAATGATTGGTAACGTGACAATTGAAGAAAGGAACCGTCGAGGTGAATGGATGAGAATAAATTGTCGAGATGATGTTGGAGATTCTGGATATGGTTTGCCGTACAACGTTGAACCAGAAAAAATCAGGTTGGTTGATGAGGACATCGATTACATCATGGCAATAGAAACGGGTGGAATGTTTGATCGATTGGTCGAAAATGGATTTGATGAAGATTCAAGATGTGCTCTAATCCATCTCAAGGGTCAACCAGCTAGATCTACAAGAAGAATGATCAAACGTATGTCAGAAGCATGGAACAAACCAGTAATGGTGTTTGCTGACTGTGACCCGTGGTCGTTCAGAATTTTCGCTAGTATTGCATACGGGGCTATTAAAACGGCACATATTTCAGAATATCTTGCTACAACTGGGGCTGAATATTTGGGAATAACTGCGGACGATATCGAAGCATATGACCTTCCGAGTGACAAATTGACTCCGAAAGACATTGAAGCCTTGAAGGCAGAACTTAGTGATCCTAGATTTTCAACCGGAGCATGGCAGGATCAAATCAATATGATGTTAGAAAATGGTAAAAAGGCTGAACAACAGTCTTTAGCAAAGTACGGATTAGATTACGTTACAGATGAATACTTACCACAGAAGTTGGCAGAGTTTGGACTTGGCGGCTGAGAATAGGGAATAGGAGAAAAGGCCATGCAAGGGGATAGTAGTAGACGTAGGCCATGGGGTAAATGGCTAACATTCCTCGCGATTGGTCTAATCACAATTTCATTTGTATCTTTCACCAATTCTATGGACGATATTGAAAATCTCGTAGATCCAATGGAGAATAACGTCGCGACCGTCGCTGCCGATTCGAATGTGCTGATTAAGTTACAACCTGATCGCATCTACACCATCTTGCGTATAGTTGAAGATATCAACAATCAAGCAAAATTAGACCTGGAAATTACCGACGCCGAGAACAATGAAATTATGATAGATGAGCCTACTTGGATGCAACCTCAAAGAACTGGTTCTAGTGGAACTGTCATCTACGATCCGGTAGGAACAGTTTCTTTCAACGAATCTGGAGAGTTTAAATTTAAAAATAGTAACTCTACATCAACTCTCTACATCGTCGATGATCAGTCAGTTGATATTCAAGCGTTTCAGCAACCTGGAATTTTTGTAGCATTCATTTCATGCTGTTTTGGTTTGCTACTACTGCCTTTATCACTCATAATATACATGATACAGAGGGGGGGACAAAAAGAGGAGAAGGTTGTACTTGCCGGTATGCCTACCAACCGTATCCCTACTACAGATGAGTTATTTTTGATTCGTGAGGGACAATTAGATCCACGTGAAATTAAAGGTGTTCAACGCACACAATCTGTTCCACCACCATTTACAAATATGCCGCGACAAGACGGTCAACAGAAACAAGAAATTGATAAGGTATCCTCGATAACTGAAAAAAGTTCTAACAAACTGAAGGAGGCTGATTTGAATAGCTCCGAAGACGATTGGCAAACATGGGATTCCGGTTAAAGAGATTCAGGACCCAACGAGTTTTTACGAGGGGGGTCACTACCTAACCTCAGGTTGGTATCTAAAGTGGACTTTGATCGCGCCATTGAAATTCTCAGTAATCCTACACGCCGGGAAATTCTAAAGCGATTAGTAAGAGAGCCGCATTATCCATTACAACTCTCAGAACATCTCGAAGTCAGCCAACAAGCAATAGTGAAACATCTGAATCTTCTAGAACAGAATGGGTTCGTTGAGTGTGAGAAGGTTGCTTCAGAAAAAGGGGGCCCTCCTAAGAAAATTTACACTGTTCAACAATCTTTCAGTCTAAGGATGGACCTCGGGCCTGATCTATTCAGGATGAAGCATGCACCTTTACCAAAAGGCAGTCCAGTCAATCTATCCTCATCCAAAATTATGTCTGATTCTGCGATCAATATTGCAAATCAAATTAGTAAAAGAAGAAAAATGTCCATTTCCGAGGGTGCTGGATATATTGCTCATATTCAGGGAATGTTAGATGATATCGATGCAGAAAGAGATTCGTTGGTTGCTCTACATCAACATGTTCTAAGGCGTGTTTCCAAGACCGTGGATGGTGAATTTGAAACATACAAAGAACGATCCATAGTCCATACAATTCTCGAAGATCCGAGTAAACCCCTTGATTTAGACCGAGTTGCAAGAGATCTGCTGATACACTCTAAGGACATGCAAATGGTAATCGAAGGTATCAGAGGACATCTAGCAAATACTAACTCAGATGATGTGTTCATACCCGCTGATTCTACCACCCCTCTTCCCTGGTGGATTCAGGGGTAAAAAAGGTCTCAGAATTGGGTTTCTTCATCTAATCCTTGTAGTAGACTGCTCTGTTCAGCTACACGATCTAATGCTTCCTTTCTTCGGGAAATCATCATCAGACCGGCTACTCCCAGTAATCCGATTGTCGCAGCCATGATAATAGTCGGAACTGACCATTTGCTGACAACAACCATTGCTACATCAAGAACTGGATTATTGGATTGTAATTTCTGATCAACTTCAAGATAGTTATCGTCATCACTGACTTCAACAATATTCAGTTCAGGGTCAATAACGACAACGACTCTGTCACTTCCTGCTGTAACTGGGTACAACAAAGTAAGTTGAACGCCTTCATCGGAATTTTCGGTTGGCATTAATGCTCCAATTACTCTGCGATAAACTACATCTTCTTCTTCACATCCATCGGCACGAATATCATCAATGTCACCAACACACAAAATAATGTTAACATCAGTAGCATGTACATTGCCAGAATTCTGAATTGTAACCTGAACTGGTATCATTTGACCTACTTCTGCAGAGGCTTGCTCTTCAGAAATGTCTACACCGCCTACGAATTCAAGGTTAGGCGCTCTTAGCCGAAGAGTGAGGATTTGCTCATTGGTATCACAACCTGGATCGTTATCTGCAAGTCCGTCATCGTTTGAGTCGATAGTACACGAATCTATCCATTCGGGAGTCTCATCATCATCTCCTCCATCAACTGAACTACCATATTCAGACAGTGCCTTAATTCCAATATTTCGATTACCTAATGCTGCATCAGACCCGACATTGACTATTGCAACGAATTGCACAGTGGAATAGGCTGGCATAGCCGGGAAATTCCAAGTTCCTGAAAAGACATCGTAGTAGCAGTCAAACTCGGGCTTTTCGTCCGTTGAATTTACATCAAGACAAGCTAATTCAGTAGGGTATTCCGTCTCAAATCCATCTAGAAGTGCAAATTCAACTGCGTGAGGGTTTGCCCATCCTGCAAGAGAATTCATGCCCGGGTCTATATCCCAATTTCCATCTCCCTTCTTGGTGTGATTATGTAGTGTTGGAGTGTCGGGAACGTTTCCGTTATTTGTTAAATTCATTATGAAACGGACTGTTCGTCCTGGAGCTGTTGTTTTCACTGCACTCTCAACGTATGGATCTAGAGTAATTTGCATGTCATGATATTCATTCACATTAATCGTCAATTGAATAACGTCACGAAGGCGGGTGCCTTCCCATGCTTCTTCTGAAAATACTGAGATTGTTACTTGATATGTGCCCGCAGCTACTTGGTCAGGTGCATCAACATGAATCATGACCGTCTGGTTTTCATCACGTTGTAATTCTGACATTTCGGAACGGAAAATTTCGACCACCCACGGCTGTGCTAACCCATTTGAATCTGTTATTGACGTAATTCTCATATCATAGCGATCTGGGCCGTTCCCCCCGTTCATTATGTCAATAGGAACTGCCCATGTTTCTCCTGGATTCATATCATTTTCTAATGAAGGTGTAGTTGCGTCTAGTTGATACACATGTTTGACCATGGTCGATAGTGTGGCTTCATCCGATACTTTGGGTGAGCCTTGCAAGTATGCCTTCACTTTTACAGCCGGCCCTATTCCTGCATCTGCATTAGCTGGCGCGCAAACTGTTGCTATTACATCGTAGGGAACGCCTGTTTGGGCCCAGAATCTAGGAACTGTTGGGTCGTACCGCGTCTCTTCCGTGTAATCAGGGGCGTTCTTGAAATCTAACTGGACATACCAGTTATCTTGGCGCCACTGATTCAGTGTCATGTTCTCAGGTTTGTCTTCCGGGCCGCCGAGTACAGCGAAGATTAAATGGCCCGGGGCAAAGTTTTTCTTGACCTTTATTGTGTATTCAGCACAACCATCATCTCTAGATAAATCGGAATTCAGATTTCCAGGAAGTACCTCTTCTGTTCTATCAAATATTTCAAATTCAATATTTCCTGAAGAACGTATAGACACGTTTATCCAAAGTTCTAGAACATCGTATGTTCCCTTCTCAACTGATTTTACAGGTTCGCCAGTAGACCATCCCTTGACGAACACTACCCATGTTCCGGGTTCTTGGGTTGTGGGTACATTCACTTCCAGATTCTTAGTTACAGATGCGCCCGGTTCCAAGGATACTGTTAACGGGAATTTTATTCCCCAACCATACGGAAGTAGCCATTCTTGCTGGCCTTCTAACGTATTTGGATCATAGAACTGGAAGGTATCATACACATTGCCTGTATTTGTGATTGTTATCGAGAATATCGCAGTGCCACCTTGCTCGATATCACTCTGAGTATGGCTTGTATCTAATTGAATTCCATGAACAACATCCATTAGAGTGCTCGTTAAACGGTCGCTACGTATAGCTGGATCCTTGTATGAGATTGCTGAAACAATAATATTAGCAACTTCATCTTCATTTGCTTGATAAATCGATGGCGCAATTACACGCATGTAGATGTCTATCTTCTCTCCGCCCGCAAGATAAATTGGTGAATCTGGGAAAATTGTTGTATGGTTATTCGAAAAGTAAACTGTTGCTGACCAATTCAATGGCACCCCACTGAGGTTAATGGAAAATGTATCTGCAACAAGATCCGGTGGTCCAGGGGTAGTATTGTTGACAGTGAGGTTGTACATTGTTTGCTCACTTGGCTCAATAACATGATAGAACGTTTCACCTTCTTGTAAGCCTACTTCTACTTGCCCAGTAAGAACGTGAACATAACACAGAGTGTAGGTGTTTTGGTTAGATTCCTCGTTACACTTGTTAGTATCAGACCAAGCTATGTGAGCGCCACTTCCTAAATCATTTGCAAAGGCAGGAGGTTGTCCTAATTCAGGAGAGTTGCCCGAATTTGGACCCAATTTATCAGATTGCCATGTGGATACTTCAGTTGGTTCCCACGGGTCTAAGACCGCCGCTGCTATTGAATTCAAAGGCCAAGATGGTTGATCTGTTGTGTGATTCAATCGTGCATACATAATCGCTTCTCCTTGAGTAGCATTACTATTGTCAAGCCAAGTAATATGGATATTGTCCCTGGCATCGGTTAGAATTGCAGGCATGTGTGATGATGGGGCGTAAGGGCTTCCTTGTGGTGCACCATTTGGTCCTTCAAAGTTTGAAATTCGAGTGTCTACAATTTGTTTGATACCATATGATGGTAGTCCACTTTCGACACCGTCCCAAGTAGCGGCGCCCCGTAATCTCAAGCGTGTGTAAAATACTTCGTAATTCACATTCTTCTCAAATCCGTAGCCTCTTCCGTCCATCCAGGCAAGATGGGTGTTACCTTGACTATCGACAGCAATGGATGGGTGGAAACTGAATGCATCGTCCAGAGTAATCCTTGTATCATTGACTACGACCAAGTGACCGTATCCATTGGAGTCCATTTCAGGCCCTATGTCCTCTGTGTATGCGTTACCAGATGTACTGGTCGCTGAGGTTCCTCTAGTCCAACCTGGGGATGGGTTATCCAGTAATGCATGAGGTGCTAGTACCGTCATGAATATTTCACGAGAATTGTTAGTTGCCAGATATACCATCGCCTCAACCAATAGTTGCATTTGTTGGGATCCCCCACCAGACGCAGGGAAGTTGTACACTTCTCCACCTGCATCAGTGTTCCGAATTGTAGAACCCGGGCAGATCCGCGGATTTGTATTTACTACCCCATTAGGACAGTTTGCTAAATCAGACATGTGGGATTGGATTTGAGTGCCTCCACCCCATGTACTACCGGCCATAGGAACAGGCACGATTCCTGCTCTAACACATGCATCATGAGCTTCGTTAATTGATGCTGTATCATCTGCTTGCTGTGCTGGGTCTCCATTTCTCGGACCTTCATCAGAAATTGGGATAACTATCTTCGTCGCATTTGGGTTCCATTTGTGATCTGCAGATGTTGGGGGGTTTCCTGGAACATTTCCTCCAGCATCCTTCCATGAAAGACAGGCCCATGTAGAAGAAGGGCCCCAATCTTCACCAGAGCTGCCAGTAACAGCACCTCCGTTGAATATGAAGTTCTGGAGTTTTCGGATTCCCCCACTATCATCTCCAGGGTATTGACCGAGATGGGTGTTTCTAGGACCCTGTGAACCACTACCACCTGTCTGATATGCTGTAGAACACGTGTTACTTTGTCCCGCTGATGGAATTCCATAGCCTAAAATTGCATAAATTGTCTCGTATACTGTAATATTTGCATCTTCCAGCATTGGCTTGATGCCACGGAAATATCCTCCACTGCTGAAACTACCGCCATAAAACACAGTACAAACATCAGCCCATTCAGAATACATTGACCCAGATGTGTCGATTGGAACAACCATCTCCACCTTTCCACCTCTGGTATCATCCCAAACAATCTGGACATAATCGTCAGCATCCACAGCAATATCTGGATGGCCTTTGTGACCGATAACGGGGGTAATCATAGAATCGTCAATGGCTGTAATACCAGTGGTGCCATCAAACTCAATCATAGAATAGTAGATTTGTGGTTGGAAATAAAATTTCTCTAAGGGGTCGAATGAGTCTTCCCAAACAATATGTGCGTTATCCATCGAATCAACTGCGATGGCGGGCCAGTCTCTATCTTGTTGTCTTTGACTGACAATCATATCATTGACTACAGATATCACACTTTCATCTGCGGCTGTACCATCCTGAGGATGAAGGGAAGGGTCCAAAACTGTGTATTTGATTGCATGTTGACTTGATTTATCCGTCCAAGTTACGTGTACTCTATCTTGGCTGTCAATAGCAATATCTGGATGCCATGCACGATGGATTCCTGGGTTAGAAATCTGAGTCGCGTCAATTAGTGGATCCGCTTGCCCATCTCCATCGATATCTGCTCTAGGATCGAGCATCGTGTAAAACAAATGTTGCGTATTTCTACTCCAAACGAAGTGAATATTGCCTTCACTATCTGCCACCATGGACACCATTCTTTCGTTCATCGGCCCGCCATCCACAATACGTACTGCATCTGTAATTACCACTTCAGCGGCTTCTACTTCATCAGAGGGGATAATCAAAGTCGTGCTCAAAACCATCAGGATTGTGAGCATTAAGCTGTTAGTCTTCAGTCTGTAAGTCATGGTGGTCACCTACGGTTCAACAAACAAGCAACCGTATTGACACATACTTAAGCGAAACCTCTTGAGGTCAAATTTTAGATCAAATCCATTCATCTACATCAAAAGAGGAGCCAAACGACATTTCGTCCTTGATTTCAATCTCAGGGGCTTGTTCGGAGTTAGACTTGTTTTGTTGATTTTCCCAATCGTCAACTGGACCTGGTTTGCCTTCGCCGATTCCATAATTAAACCGAATTTCGTGAATTAACGCTAGTTTACTGAGCCAAATTGTTCTCAACGTATCCAAAAATAAATGCTGATTTAATCCATCGAACCATATTGGACGAGAGATGTTGAATGCTTGTAGGGGGCCGCTATTCTCTGATTTTCGACCTATATGTAGAGTCCAATCAAAGCCTCCTTTGATTAATCCAAGTCTTGCTTCATGTAACCACTCTTCCCACGCCAATGGTTCAGATTCAGAGTGAGATGTCATTTCCTGTTGTTGACCGGCGTCTACTCGAGTAACTGATCCTAGAATCACCAATGATCTTTTTTTGGGAATTACGATGTTGAAAAGATGGCCATTTCGTGTTGGTGGATAACGGACGTGAAGGTGCATTTCTGCACGATTATCAGAGAGAGTTTTGAATTCTAGTCCTTCTTCTGTTAGCCATTGTTGGACAGACTTGATGGCGTCCCTTGTCTCCATGTTTGTTCGGTTGTAGCCGTCCTATTTCAGCAATGCGAGAATTGCTGATATATCTTCATGAATAAGTTTCGAAGAATTAGATTTGATTAGTTGCCTACGAGATAATGCATTTTTTAAATCGCATACTGCATCATATCCTTGTAAAAATACAAGATTTGCTAGATGTAAGACTGGAAGTGTTATTATTGCTATAATGATAGATGATAATAGTAGATAATCTGCAAAATAACATGACGAAATCAAGATACCAATGGGAATCGTAAATATTGGCCATACTATCACCGGAGAAAAAGTAACAGCTAACATATGGAATGTACTTCTAGCATCCAGCCCCTCATCTGAGTTATTTCCTAACCACCATGCTATCAAAGCCTGCGGAGCAGTCATGATACTGAATGGCATCATGAGTAACATAATGAGTAAACCGAATGTTCCCTTAATCAATTGTATTGGCAAATTATCATCTTTAATTCCTGTACTATTTACTGAACGAGGATCTAAACCATTTGCATTTAATTCTCTTTGAATTCGTTTTGCCGGTTCTATAATTTCTTTTGATAATTCACTGGATCTAATTCTATCCCTCACGGAGCGAATTCCGTGGACTTCATCACTCCATTTCTGATGTGGTTGTTTAAGATTGGATTTTTCGATGTGTGAGATGATTGACCAAGAGTGAAATTCTTCCCAAGAATCAGCGTCTGGTGTCATGATATCTAGTGATTGTTTAATTCGGTCTCTGAGTTCATTCACGCTTTCTCTTGACGGTTCAGCCCATCGTCCATCCATCAAAGATGAAACAACCGAATCATCGACTAAATCTGAAATTGGAATTTCTTCGCCATACTCAACATAACAATCTGTACGGAATTCCCAAGCAGTGCGAAAGTGAAGGCCGACGGGTCTAATTGACGGTAGGGGTCGGCCAGTTGACTGTGCGGCAGCGGCGGCGTTCAAAGCTATCCTCATGGGTCCAGAACGGAGAGGCATCATTCTCGGTTCTGTTTGGCTGGTACCCTCAGGCATAATGATACAGCCATTTCCTCCTGCAATTGTATGTGCAACTGTTAGAAGGCTTCTATCGTTAATGTGTTTAGAAAATTCAGGATTCGTGGTGCCTTCGTCGATTTCTCTTTGACGTAGAACTGGTTGTGACCCGATGGCTCTTGCCCATCTCCCAAGAATTGGGCGAGTCATCAAATCATGTCGGCCCACCATAATGTAGTGCTTATCCGACGATTGAACTATTGCCATTGGGTCAACTAAACCAGCCGTATGCCATGCTAAAGCAACCAACCCTCTATTGTCTTCAACGTCTTCAAATCCTGATTGTTCTCTCGTTCTGAATTGGGTATACCATGATAATCTAAGCATCGAGCGAAGGGTTTTCCATGCAAGTTTTGAGCCGGGATGTTGGCCATCATGTCTCCACCGAATTTTATTCAGGAGAGCCTTTTGATTCAAACGTCTAGACGATGCTGAAGTGTCAACATTCGGATCGTAAGGAGCTGATGATCTTTCAACATCTATTCCTGACGGGGATTGCATAATATCACATTCATTCTTTCAACAATTCGGCTAGACTTGAAAGTTCGGAAAAATTAGGATCTCCGCCAACAGAAGGGGCATCTGGCCAGCACGCCATCATGGACAAGCCACCATCCCCAGGAGTTCTTGGGATAACATGAATGTGAACATGAGGTACTTCTTGCCCAGCAAGAGGTCCATCATGAATTCCTACAAAAAAATCATCCGTATTGAAATGAGATGATAGAATAGATTGTGTCTTAACCACTCCGGAAAGTAGTGCTGCTAGGCTAGTATGGGAAAGTTCGGATAATCGTTTGACTTGTTCTACAGGAACAACAAGAGTATGTCCTGGACGTCTGGGAAAAACATCAAGAAAAGATACCCAGTCATCAGACCTAGCGATCATGAATGATGGGATTTCGCCTTTGATGATCTTAGTGAAGATAGATGGCTCGCTCATCACCCATCGATGGCGGTTCTGCGAATGAATGCGACGGTCATATTTGCTCAGATCTTAGAGGCGTAATGGCTGAGAGTTCAAGTATTGCCAAACTATCCGTTTTATCGTGAAGTGGCTGAACAAGGACTTTCTAGGTCGTCGGAAAGAGAAGGCAAATTCTCCTGACGAGGAAGCAAAGAAAGCGTTTGAGCGTGCCCGAAGAGCGGGTCGAATAGATGCTCAAAACAACAATAACTCTGATGAGGATAACGAGGAAGATTACCTAAAAGAAGCCATAGAAATTGTGGGTTCGGGGGCCAGTGAGGAATATGATACCGGGCAACGAACTATTCCTTCTCGGCCTATTCCCACTACAGATCGTTCAGAAAGATTAGGCGAAGACAGGGAGTTAATGGATAGATTTCAAGCAGAAGCGGAAATTCGAAAGAAGGGGCAGGAATTATCAGAGCCAAATGTCAAGAAAATTATCGGGGAAAGAAAAGCAAGACGTAGTGAATTGGACGATTTGTTGACTGGAGTAGACCAACTAATCGATGGTACAATTGATGAATGAGCAATGTAACATGATAAACTCCTAAATTAGAAGATTGTTAATTGAAATTTTTCTCTACATATTCAACAGCATTACGGAAAGGGGTCAGTCCTTCTCCTTCACCGTGTTCTGTAGGTTTTAATTCTCTAGTCCAGGTTGCACCCAACCAAGTAGAATGATTTGCCTCGGGGTGAGGCATCAAACCAAACACTCGACCAGTGGGGTCGCAGACCCCTGCAATATTCCTCATACTTGCATTTGGAGAGAGTGGATATTTCAACAATTCATCAGAAGAAGATGGATAGGAATCGTTTGGATCAACATATTTGACAGTAATTTGACCGTTTTCTGCCCAATAATCCAACAATTTTTGGTCAGTTGTGACAAATTTTCCTTCACCATGTCGTACGGGAACTCGCATTCTCTCTATTCCCTTGGTCCAAATACAATGAGATTCAGGATTTACTTCTAGAGTAACCCATCTGTCTTCATAGTGTCCTGAATCATTTAGAGCTAAAGATGCTGTTTGAGTGAATGTTATATCCTCATCTCCAGGTAACAATCCCATCTTAACTAAAACCTGAAATCCATTACAGATTCCAATTACTAATCCACCATTTTGTATGAAGTCTCTAACTTGTTCTCTCATTCCAAATCGTAGTCTATTCCCTAATAATCGACCGCTGCCTAGATGGTCGCCGAATGAAAAACCGCCTGAAACTGCCATAATATGAAATTCGTCAAGATTTCGATCTCCATTTACAAATTTGTTGACATGTACCCTTTCGGGCTTTGCGCCTACCATTTCAAAGACGGCTGCTGTCTCTCTATCACAATTGATGCCAAAGCCTGTCAGAATCGCTACTCTGACAGCCATTAACGTCCACCCCCATCTAAGGTTCCCTTCCAATATGCACGTAACTCATCTATTGACGCTAGTAAAATAGGAACTGATTGATCTTTTACCACCAACTTATCACTATGAGTAACTGTTCCTATGTCGGTATAGGATATATCCGTGAGTAAAGACTCGAAAGTGTCTATGTTTTCTGGAGAAATACTTACAACAATTCGGCCCAAACTTTCCCCAAATAACGCCCCCCATTTATTCAATTCATCATCAAATCCTCTCAATGCTGAAATCTCTATGTCCGCTCCAGAATCTATACCAATACAAGACTCTGCAATAGCAACAGCCAGTCCCCCATCTGAACAATCATGGGCACTAGAAACCAAGCCTAAATGCATGGCCTTTGTCAGTACTTTGTATGTCGCTAAATTTCTTTCAGGTTCGATGGAGGGAACGAGGCCCCCAATTCCACCAAGGCCATTTGATTCCTCACGTAGCATGTAGGACAATTCACTTGCACCCAACTCTTGACGTGATTCTCCAATCAAATATATGCGATCGCCTTGGTTTTTAAAATCTGACGAGACAGCATAGCGAACATCTGGATGGTCTCCAATTAAACTGAACAATAATGTAGGTGGTACGCTGATTTTCTCGCCATCTAATGTTGCATCGTTTTTCATTGAATCTTTACCAGAAATGCATGGTAATGAATAAGCTCTGCAGACATCTTCTATGGCTCTATTTGCACGGACAAGTTGGGCCAATTTGAAACGCCCATCTGGTGTCTTCTTGCTTTCCACGGGGTCTGGCCAACAAAAATTATCTAAACCAGCGATTCGATTTAGATCAACGCCAACGCATACTGCATTTCTGAGTGCTTCATCGACACTTGCTGCCGCCATAGCATATGCGTCAATGTCAGAATATCTAGGAACGATACCACATGAAATTACTGCCCCTCGTGTTTCACCAGGTATAGGAGCAATTACTGCTGCGTCGCCGGGTGCATCATGATTAATTCCTCCAAATGGCTTAATGACGGATTGAGCTATTACTTCATGATCGTATGACCTAACCCACCATTCTTTACTGGCAATATTAGGCCTAGCCATCAATCTACAAAGAATGCCTCCCATTTCTTCCGGATTCAATTCATCTTCACTAGGAAAATGAATTGGTTGATGGTTTGGCGTTCTCCACTCTGATTCTAACTGCAATTGTGGGCACCCATCATGGAGGAAATCGATCGGTAAATCTGCAACTATTTTGTCACCATTTTTCACTAAGAATGTGCCCGAATTAGTAAATGTTCCAACAATTGTTGCCTCGACTTCATGTAATTCTGCAAGTTTTTCAAATGCTACAGAATCCCCTGCTGTTACACCTACTGTCATTCTTTCTTGAGACTCCGAGACTAAAATTTCCCATGCACTTAACCCAGCCTGCTTTAGTGGGACTAAAGACAAATCCAAGTCTGCACCGCCGGTTAACTCTGCCATTTCTCCAACACTAGATGACAGCCCTCCAGCACCATTATCAGTGATTACCTGTATGTACCCTAAATCCCTTGCCTCAAGGAGCATGTCTAACATCTTCTTTTGTGTAATTGGGTCTCCTATCTGTACAGCGCTGCTCGGACTTTCGTCTGTCAATTCTAAGCTAGAAAAAGTAGCACCGTGAATTCCATCGCTTCCAACTCTACCCCCCACCATATACACTAGATCTCCGGGAGTGGGAGTTTTGATGTGGCTTTCACGACCATCAGGTAAATGACGTGGTAGAATCCCTACAGTACCACAATAAACCAACGGTTTTCCAATATACCTGTCGTCAAAGACGATTGCACCATTGACTGTTGGAATCCCACTTTCATTGCCCCCAGCACGTACCCCTGCATGGACTCCCCGCATTACCCTCGAGGGATGAAACAAGCCCTCCGGTAAATGACCGTCATAATTGGGGGGGCCGAAACAAAATACGTCAGTATTCGCAATTGGGCGAGCCCCTAATCCTGTTCCTAAAATATCTCTATTTACCCCTACAATCCCTGTCATTGCTCCACCGAATGGATCTAACGCAGAAGGGGAATTGTGTGTTTCAGCTTTGATGCATAAACTCCAATCAGGGGTCCATTCAATTACTCCAGAATTGTCGTGAAATAAAGACAACAACCAATCAACTTCTTGTTGCATTTCCAACGCTGGCTTCATTATGTAGGTCTTGAATAATGAATCAATTACTGATTCCTCTCCGGTTTCGTGATCGACATGATGGATTTTGGCTGCGAATATTTTGTGCTTACAGTGCTCAGACCAAGATTGTGCAAGGCATTCTAATTCAACATCTGTTGGAGTATTTTTGGGGAGTCCTCGCGATTCCCTTATTGCCCGAATTTCAGGGTCCCTGTAATGGGCCTGAATCGCTTTCATTTCTTCGAGATTCAATGCCAATAAGCCGGTTTCACTGATGCGAATCAATTCATCGTCGGAAACTTCCAAATCAATAATTGATGGAAGAGATTGTTCTAATTTAGGACGGTCGGGAAAATCCAGTGATGGCCAATCATCTGTTGAATGAATTCGCCTATCCGTATGTCGAACTCTTTCAATCAGTGGATTATGAAGTTGATCAATTAGCCAATCAACATCGATATCTGAAGGGACATCCCAAAAGTGGTAGCCAATCGTTGTTGAAACTGCCATGTGCTCATGATTGGGAAATAATGTGTTTAATCCATCTAGTGCAGCTTGCGCTCTGTTGTCTGTGACACCTGGTTTAAACCCGATTAGAATTGAAACATCAGGTAAAGATGAAAATTCAAAACTATCCAATACTGCTGAGTCAACACTGACCTGCTCTAATATTGGATCTGAAAAAAGTGCGGTAGCTGCTAGATTTTTCTCATCTGAAGTGAAGTTTCCCTTTACCAGATATCCAAGCGTACTACGAACTAAACCAACCGAAACAGAATGATCTGAATCGAGCTGACGACGAATGGATTCGCCCCTACTATCAATGAGCCCATCCCCTATACTAGGGAGAACCTCAAAGCGATGTATGTCTACCACAACTACCCATCCTCGACCTAGTGCCTAAGCGGGCCGTCCTTCAAAGATGCGGCGGGATAAGGATTCAATCCAAACGGCGTTTACGGGAAAACGCTGCGATTATGACTACAGAAAGTGTCCCAATAACACTGATTGATGGTATAGGGTTTCTCACTTCGTTTGTAGTTGAATTTTCCACTCGTGTAGTGTTCAACGCTGGATCATCCAGGAGAAGAGGGGGGTCTGGTATCCAATCTGGCTCAATACATACCCATTCACAAGCTACCGGATCCCAATGACAACTTGCATCCATCATTCCATTTTTATCA
>MDTG01437677.1_pt1 | contig 27794 bp, 26 predicted proteins | sample 811421 | NCBI WGS metagenome assembly MDTG01 (sample SAMN05326645, study PRJNA326480) | marine metagenome | isolation source: seawater | place: Pacific Ocean: South East | collected 2011
AGGATAAAATTGGGAATTCAAGACTGTTTATATTTGGGTAACTTAGATGCATTAAGAGACTGGGGTCATGCTAAAGATTATGTCGAAATGCAATGGCTCATGCTTCAACAAGATAAACCAGAAGACTTTGTAATTGCAACAGGAGAGCAGTTTTCTGTAAGAGATTTTGTGAATACTGCTGCTGCTGAAATTGGAATAAATAAAATTGACTGGCGCGGGTCTGGAATTGATGAAAAAGGTTTCGATGAAAATGGTAATTGTATTGTTAGAGTAGACCCTGGATATTTTAGACCCACTGAAGTTGAGACCTTGCTAGGAGATGCATCAAAGGCGGAGGCAATACTTGGCTGGAAGCCAAAAGCATCATTTAAAGATCTTGTTAGAGAGATGGCTAAATCGGATTTGTTAGAGGCAGAAGTTGATTTGCAGACGATTTCATCAAAAAGGAAATCACTATATTAAGAATACGAAAATATTTTTAGAATGAAAACCTTAATAGGGATTCTCCAGTAAATTCAGAATGGAAAGGATAAAAAATATTGATGCACTGAGAGGAATATCAGTATCTATGATTGTGATGCTTCATATCCTAGCCTTAAGCAATCTACCAAACTCTAAACTACTAAATATTTCTATTCAAACTCTCTCGTATGGAGTCCCCTTTTTTTTTGTGATAAGTGGATATGTAATTTCACTAACATCAAAAGATTTATTTAATGGACAGACTTTACAGAACTATATTGTTAAAAGAGCTTCAAAGATAATCCCGTTGTATTTCTTATTTTTAACAATTTGGCTCACTGTTTTTTATATATCCAATCAAAACGGAATGGCGCTTCCAAGAAACAGCCCAAATGAATTAAATGTAACTTTCTCAAATTTTTTAATTCATGTCTTCTTTTTGCAGGGATTCTTTCCTTCCTCACTGAATTCTTTGCTTGATGGCGACTGGTCAATAGTAAACGAGGTATATTTTTATATTCTTTTCCCATTCTTGCACTTATATGCAAAGAATTCTTTGAAGAAGCTTTTAAAAGTTTTTTTTCTTAGCCTTCTTATATCGCTTATTTTTTCTTTACTAAATCGAGCATTTTTAATTGGAAATGAGTTTTCCTACTATGGCTTTTTAAACCATTTTCCAATGTTTGTAATGGGAATGATTGGTTTTCACCTATCAAAAAATGATCTAACCAATTCTTTTATTTCTGAAAACAGATTTTTACTATTATTTATAATTTTTATTCTTTCAATTGGCTCAATTAGCTTTGAGGGAAAAATATTTGGGCCTGAATATATCTTTTCTGTTTTATTTCTATTAACGATACTTGTAATTGGATCATTTCAAGAAATGAACTCCTTAAGCATAACAACTTTTTTAGCCTTTATTGGCAAGCAGTCATATTCTATTTATTTCACGCACCTATTATTAATAAAATTGACTGTTTCCTTATATCCAATGATTTATTTAATTTTGCCCATCTCACTTTTACAAGCAAATATTTTTACTGGAATATTGCTTACAATTCTATTTTCGAATTTAATTTTTAATAAAATAGATAATTATTTTGTAAATAAGTTTAGAATGTAAATAAATTTTACATATTTTATGATCCCTGTTAACGAACCTTTATTAGAAAAAGAAGATTTCGATCTTCTTGAAGATGCCTTTAAAACAGGATGGATTTCATCTGCAGGAAAATATGTTGAACAATTTGAGCATGATTGGGCTTCATACTGTGGTTGCAAGTATGGAATTTCAGTTTCTAATGGAACAACAGCTCTTCAAGTCGCAGTTGAGTCTATCGGAATAGAGCCTGGTGATGAAATAATAATGCCAACATACACTATCATTTCCTGCGCTATGGCAATCATTAGGAGTGGTGCAAAGCCAGTACTTATAGATTCTAAGAAGGATACATGGTGCATTGATGTCGATAAAATAGAATCTAAAATTACCCCAAGAACTAAGGCAATTATGGTGGTACATATATTTGGGCATCCAGTCGATATGGATCCTGTAATTGAAATTGCTAAGAAGTATAATCTTAAAATTATTGAAGATGCTGCTGAAGTTCATGGCGCAGAGTATCTTCATAAAAGAGGAACAGACTCTAAAAAATGGATAAGGTGTGGAAGTCTTGGAGATGTTTCTACTTTTAGTTTTTTTGCCAATAAATTAGTTACCACGGGTGAAGGCGGAATGGTTGTTACAAATGATAAAGAGATTTCAGATAGGGCTAAAAGTTTAAGAAACTTATGTTTTAGAGAAGATAGAAGATTTAAACATACTGAGTTAGGCCATCAGTTTAGATTTACAAACATGCAAGCAGCAGTCGGCATTAAGCAAATTAAAAGAATGGATAAAATAATAGAGAAAAAAAGATGGGCTGCAAATGAATATCATAAGAGACTTCAAGACTTAGAATCAATATCTTTGCCAATTGAAAAATCTTGGGCAAAAAATGTTTATTGGGTTCATTCAATATTGCTCAATGATGAATGTGGTATGGATGCTTATCAATTAGCTTCAAAGCTCCATGAGAAAGGAGTCGAAACACGACCCTTTTTTCTTGGCATGCATGACCAACCAGTTTTTAAAAAAATGAATTTATTTAAAAACGAAAAATATCCTGTTGCTGATTTCATTGCTAAGAACGGTTTATATCTACCATCAGGTCTTGCATTAACAATTGATCAAATAGATTTTTCTGCTGATGCCGTTAAAGAGGCCTTAAGTGAAAGATAGTAGTGAAGTTTTTAAGAATTATGCGGATTACTATGATCTGCTGTATCAAGACAAAGATTATGATGCTGAAGTTCAATATATAAATAATTTAATAAATAGAAACTTCAAAGATGCAAAAAAAATAATTGAGTTTGGGTCTGGAACTGGAATACATTCAAGTAAATTATCGCAATATGGTTTTGAAATTGAAGGTGTTGAATTGAGTAAGGAAATGGTAAGGATTTCAAAAACTTCAAGGAATTTTGATTTATTTCAAGGCGATATGATTTCCTATAAGTCAAAGAATATTGGAACCTTTGATATAGCATTATCACTATTCCATGTTGTTAGTTATCTAACAAATAATGCCGACCTAGAAAGTTTTTTTAGAAATTCATATGCTCATCTTAAAAAAGATGGTTTATTAATATTTGACGTTTGGTTTTCAGATGCTGTAGAGCATACTCCGCCCGAAATAAGAATTAAAAGAATGAAAAACTCTAAACTAGAGCTCTTAAGAATTTCAGAGCCAACAATTCATGATTCAGAAAAAATTGTTGACGTTAATTTTACCATTTTTTCAAAATATCATGACTCTCAAAATTGGAATCTCACCAAAGAGAAGCATCCAATGCGTCATTTTTCTGTTGAGGAAATAGAGCAGTTTGCAAAAAAGTTTAATTTTAATTTACTTGTTAAAGAGGAATTCTTAACATCAGAACCATTGACTAAAGATGTTTGGGGAGCCTGCTTTGTATTTCAAAAGAATAATTAATAAATAAAAATTATAAACTTATGAACTCTTCGATTTTTAAAGTAGATAAAGTAGATTTTCTGAATTTAGTATCTTTTAAAGCCTTTAATTTTTTAATAGTACTAATTTTATTCACAAGCGTTAGAAACAACTTTGGCGATCAAGATTTTATTGATTTTGGTTATTATTGGAACATCTCATTAATGTTGGCGGGAATAATATTCGGCGGGATTTCGGCAACAATTCTAAGAATATTAAATGTTTCTGGTGGCGTAAGAAGTTTAGTAGATTCAAAAATACTAAAGGTTTTCATTGCTATGAATGTTCTTATTGGAGTAGCAATTTTGAGTATATTTTTTCTTAAACCGAGCCTTGAAAAGATTTATCTTTTTTTGTTATTTGCTTTTGGTCTCTTTTTTCAAATACAAACATTGTTAATAACAATAATGAGAATTAAGAAATACTCATTAAAAATGCATGCAAGTTCAATCATCTCAGTTATTTTTGTTCTAGGATGCTTTTATTATCTTTTAAATATTGATAATGACACAAATCAACTATTTTTAAATCTAGTTATTTCTTACATGTGCTCATTGATTATCATAATTATATTTTTAAGAGGATCATTATATGATCTGTATAGTTCTTCAGATGAAAACTCATTAAATTTGGTTGATTTTAAAAATAGTTATATAACTTATACAGCAATAAATACTTTTTCATACGTTTATTTAACAATTGATTTCTATTTATTAAGAGAGCTTCTTAGTGAAGACCAACTAATGGTAGCTGGCTCAACAAAAATATATTTCGATCGTTTTATAATCCCATTTTTAACTATTATTTCTGGATTATTTAGTTTAAATGTATATAGAATCAAATCAAAATCAATTGTTGGTAATGAGAAAATTGATATTAACTTTAGCTTTAGAAAAGAATATTTGTTGCTTGTACCATTATTTATAGTATTAATTGCAGCAGTATATTTATTTATTTATGCAAAAGACCCCTTGATGAGCTTTTTTCAAATAACAATTATATCTTTATCTTATATTTGCTTTAATATCAACGGAGTTCTTCTCGATGGAGTGGCATTAGTTCGAAGACCTAGAATTTTGATATTAGCGGTATCTACTATGTTGGTCCTTTCATATCTAATCTTTTATTATCTAATAAAAAGTCTTGGTATTAATGGCTGGATAGCAGCTATGTGTATTATGAATATTTTAGGAGTTTTATTATTTTATATTTTGGCAAAGAAAAAGGATTTTCCTCAATTTGAAAACAATACATGAAGATTTTATGGTATGCATCTCAGCTGATTGAGTCTGGAGGCGGAGAAAGATTCATTTTTGAGATTTCACAAGAACTTAAGAACAATGGTCATGAAGTTCAGATCACTTGCGACATACTAGATGAGGAAAAAATCTATGATGGAAAATATGATACTAAGGATGTTGTTAGCTTAAATCTTAATTATAAGAATGAGACTTCATATATAAAAAAATCAGTAATGAAATTCTTGGGTCTAAATAAGATTTTCAGAGAAATATCATCATTTAAGCCCGATTTAATAATTTGTCAAAGCGAGTTCGATAGTATAAGGCTAAACTTAGTTACTTTTTTTATGAAAATTCCCATGAGGATTTTTATATTTGGACAAATGTTTCAGTTTAAATCTGATATTAGTAAATATAGTTTGATCTTTAAAAAAAATTTAAGTTCGATAATTCAAAAACAACCAGACTATATTAATAGACTGGGACCTAAACCTCATTTTTTTAGAGAACCAATTATATTTATTACAAATGAGGTCATTTCATTATTAAAGTATTGGTCAGTAAGAAAAGCCGAAAAAGTATTTGTATTATCTAATCAGGTAAAAACTGAAGTAGAGATTTTATATAAAAAATCATCAGAAGTTTTAAGAGGTGCTATAAGAAGAGACAATATCAAAGAATCAGATTTCGAAAAATGTTTGCCAATTTCTGAAAATCCAATAATTGTTTCTTGTTGCAGGCTGGATGAAAAGAAAAGAGTTGATTTAATCATTAAGTCTTTCGTTTCCTCAAATATCAAAGGAGAGTTAATAATTATTGGCGATGGACCTGAGATAGGTAAATTAAAAGAAATAGCAAGAGAAAGTGTAAAAAAAGATTCTATTAAATTCTTGGGAAGAGTGAGTGATAATGAAAAAGATTTAAATATTAAGTATTGTGATGTTTTCATTTCGATGGATAATTCTGATTTTGTTATTTCTGGTATTGAGGCAATAGCTAAAGGAAAAAGAGTAATTCTTTCTAATCATTTTGATATAGGAAGTTTTTCAAATCCAATTAAAGGAATAAAAATGATTGACCCATCATTAGAATCCTTATCTAGCTTGTTAGATGATCTGAAAAGTATAGACAGCCCAGAAAAATCTAATATTCATGCTCTTGATGAAATTACATGGGAAAATGCAGCTAAAAGGTTGCTAGATTAGATATAATTGGGTTATGAAACAGTTACTTCAGAGTCTGAAAACAGGGGAAACTTTTATTGAGGAATGTCCCTCTCCAATTCTTTCAGAGAATTCATTAAAAATAAAAACAATGAAAACTTTAATTTCTCCGGGCACCGAGAAAATGCTTGTAGACTTTGGGAAATCTTCATATTTACAAAAAGCAAAGAAGCAGCCCGAAAAAGTAAAGATGGTTCTTGATAAGATTGCTGCTGAAGGCTTATCAAGCACCATTGATGCAGTTAGATCAAAATTATCAAGGCCAATTCCATTGGGGTATTCCAATGTAGGGATAGTTGAAGAATTAAATGGCAGTATCTCAGATATAAAAATTGGAGATAGGGTTGTTTCTAATGGTGCTCATGCCGATATAGTTGTTGCAAAAAAAAACCTATGTGTCAAAGTCCCTGATGAAGTTGATAGTGAGTCGGCAGCGTTTACTGTTGTTGGAAGTATTGCTCTTCAGGGAGTTAGACTATCATCTCCTGAGATAGGAGAAAGCTTTGTTGTTATTGGTGCCGGTTTAATAGGTCTTTTGACTGTTCAGATACTTATTGCTAACGGATGTAAGGTACTTGCGGTTGACTTCGATGATGAAAAGTTAGCTATAGCCAGACAATTTGGTGCTGAAATAGTTAACCCTAATGGAAGTAATTTTGTTAATACCTCAAACTCTTTCAGCGGAGGAAGAGGTGTTGATGGAGTGATTATTACTGCATCCTCAAAATCAAATGATGTTATAAAGCAAGCTGCAACAATTTCAAGGAAAAGAGGTCGAATTATTTTAGTTGGAGTAGTTGGCTTAAATATCGATAGATCAGATTTCTATGAAAAAGAAATCTCTTTTCAAGTATCTTGTTCATATGGGCCAGGCAGGTATGAAAAAAAATATGAAGATGATGGATATGACTATCCGATAGGATTTGTTAGATGGACAGAAAAAAGAAACTTTGAAGCTGTATTGGAATTAATGGCTAAGAACCTTATTAACGTTAAACCATTAATAAGTGCAAATTTTCAATTTGAAGAAGCCGAAGATGCATATAAAAACCTCATCGAAGATAATTCAATGCTAGGCATTATTCTCAATTATTCTGCACCTGATGAAGATAGACTCGTTACAAACATTTCTCTTCAGAAAGAGGAAAAAGTATTTAAGTCTTCAGAACCAGTCTTAGGTTTCATTGGAGGTGGTAACTACTCATCCAGGGTATTAATACCAGCTTTTAAAAAAGCTGGAGCTCAACTGCATACCCTTGTAACCGCCAATGGCATCAATGGAGTTATCAGCGGAAAGGAGATGGGATTTCAATTCTCATCAACTAATATAGATGATATATTTCAAGATGAGTTAATAAATACTGCAATTATTGTTACACAGCACAATACTCATGCTAAGTTTGTTATTGAAGCGCTTAAATCAAATAAAAATATATGGGTCGAGAAACCACTAGCAATTGATTCAGACTCTCTCAAGCTGATTAAATCAGAGTACCTAAAAGCTCATAACAATGATAAGTTAGGCGGCCCTCAGCTTATGGTTGGCTTTAATAGAAGATTTTCATCATATGTTCAGAAGATAAATGAACTAATAAAACAAGATAAAGATTCAAAAAATATCATTATTACAGTAAATGCAGGTTACATACCTGAAGAACATTGGACACAGGATAAAGCAATTGGTGGTGGCCGAATAGTTGGAGAGGTTTGCCATTTTATAGATCTTTTAAGATTTTTGATTGGAACCAAAATAAACTCTATACAGGCAATAGCATCTGAAGATAAAAAAAATAATAAGATAATCGATGACAGGGTGTCAATTACTCTGGGTTTTGATGATGGCTCGGTTGGTTCAATAAACTATTTATCTAATGGCTCAAATACTTATCCAAAAGAACGTGTAGAAATCTTTTCAGCTGGAAAGATATTACAGTTAGATAATTTCAGGAAATTGAGAGGCTATGGTTGGGATAGCTTTAATAAAATGACCTCATTTAAACAAGATAAAGGTCAAAAAAATTGTGCAAAAGCTTTTATTGAATCAATAAATAATGGAGTTCAATTAATTCCAATAGAAGAGATTTTTGAAGTCGCAGAGGCAACCATAGAGATTTCAGAAATAATATCTAATCAATAAAGTGCGCTTGATGCATATTTGGTCTATTAAAATTAAGACAGCTTTTAGTCTTGGCCTAAATAATATTCTTAACGTTGTTATTTATAGACTAAGTCTAAAAGTGGGGCTGCATAAGGCATGTAGATTGGAGCACTCTCTTCCTAAAGGACCTTATTTCAATAAAGTAAATTTAAAACCCAAAAATCTTGAAACAAGAAATGATTGGAAATTAACAGGTTCGCTGTTTGGTCATATTTTTTTTAATTTAGAAAATGATATACCTAATTGGCATAAGAATTTAATTTCAAATAGAAATTTAAATACTCCTCTAAAAAAATGGTGGAAAATTCTTGATTTTGATGAGTCTGTAGGAGATATAAAGATTATTTGGGATTTATCAAGAATGAGCTGGCTTCTTCCTTTTGCTCAAAGAGCAAGAAACGGAGATGAATTCTCATTTAAAAGGATAAACCAATGGCTTAGTGATTGGTGTATAAATAATCCATCTTTCTATGGATCCAATTGGAAGTGTGGTCAAGAAGCATCAATAAGAGTAATACATTTAGCTTGTGCAACATTAATTCTAAATCAAGAAAAAAGTTCAAGAGAGCAACTATTGGAGCTAGTTTACATACACCTTAAGCGTATTGAATCGACAATTAGTTATGCGATTGCTCAAGACAATAATCATGGCACTTCTGAAGCGGCAGCTTTGTTTATAGGGGGAAGTTGGCTATTAGCTAATGGATATGACTATGGAGAAGATTTTGAAAGAAAGGGCAGATATTATCTTGAAGAAAGAGCCAAGAGACTTATTGGAGAAGATGGAAGTTTTAGCCAGTATTCACTTAATTACCATAGGTTAATGTTAGACACATACTCCTTTGCAGAAGTCTGGAGACTTAAAATGGATTTACCAAGGTTTTCAGATCAATTATATGAAAGACTTGTTTCCGCAACAAATTGGCTGTATCAAATTATTTCGCCTAAATCTGGTCATGGCCCAAATATCGGAGCAAATGATGGATCAATAATCATCCAACTTACTAATTCAGAATATAAAGATTTTAGGCCAACAGTGCAGCTTTCAATGGCTTTATTTAATGAAGAGCGTGCTTACTTAGAAGAAGGACTTTGGAACCTTCAATTGCAATGGTTAGATATTGAGGGAAGACATAAAGCATCAAAGGTAAAAGATTATTTTGAATCTAGCAATGGCGGATTTTCATTTTTAAATAAAGGAAAAGCGAGAGCCGTTTTCAGATATCCAAACTTTAAATTTAGGCCAGCTCAATCGGATTTATTGCATTTAGATTTATGGATTGAAGAAAAAAATATTTTTAGAGATGCTGGAACTTATTCTTATAACTCTGTGCCTGATTTATCAAAATATTTTTCAGGAGTTCAGGGCCATAATACTATTCAGTTTGATGATAGAGACCAAATGATAAAGCTAAGTAGATTTTTATTTGGAGGATGGTTAAAAACCATACAATATAATCCAATAACTGAAATAACTGATGGACTTAAAAATAAAGCAGGATATATAGATAATTGGGGCTCAAAACATATCAGAGAGGTTAGCCTTACAAGCTCTTCATGTAGAGTTATTGACGAGGTAAGCGGGTTTAGAAAAAAAGCGATCTTGAGATGGAGACTATTACCAGGAAACTGGGAAATAGAAAAAGTGAAGAATAAAATATTTTTAAAAAATAGTAACTATATTATTGATATTGAGTCTTCATCTAAGATAAAAAGATTTCAATTAGTAAAAGGGTGGCAATCTGATTCTTATTTACACAAAAAAGAAATAAAAGTTCTAGAAATCGAAATACAAAAAAAGGGAACAATAATCTCAAATCTATATTGGTAAAATTTTATGCACATTCTATATTTTCATCAATATTTTATAAGCAGAGAAGGATCAGGCGGAACAAGGTCTTATGAAAATGCTATTGCATTAGTTAAGGCTGGTCATAAAGTAACTGTCATATGCGGTCATAGTAAAAGTGGGCTAAAAAGTGATTATAAAAATGGTCTCAGAGTTGGCATAGTAGACGGGATTAACATCATACAAATTAATACTAAGTATTCCAATCATCAGTCTTTTCCTAGACGAGCGGCCAGTTTTATGGCATTCATACTAAGAAGCAGTAGATATGTTTTTTCGTTAGATTATGACATTATAGTTACTACTAGCACTCCTTTGACGGTAGGTATTCCAGGAATACTAGCTAAGATTCTTAGAAAAAAATATTTTATATTTGAAGTAAGAGACTTATGGCCTGAGCTTCCTAAAGCAATGGGAATTATAAAAAATCCACTTATTTTAGCTTTGATGTCACTCCTCGAATATTGTTCATACAAAAGTGCAAATAAATTAATTGGACTCTCAAGCGGAATGGTTGATGGGATTGTTAGAAGAGGCATTAAAAGGTCTTCAATTAAATTAATTCCTAATGGTTGCGATAATCTGCTATTTCAGAGCGAAGTAAGTAATCCATATATAAAAATAAACGAAATCTCAGATAATGATTTTATTGCAATATTTTCAGGTGCACACGGTATTGCTAATGGATTAGATGCCGTTTTAGATACAGCAAAATACTTAAAATCTATTAATGAGCATAATATAAAGTTTATTTTTATAGGAGATGGTAGTTCTAAAAAAGATTTAATTCAAAGAGCTAATTCTGAAGGATTAATGAATTGTATTTTTTTACAACCAATGCCAAAGACAGATATTGTAAGCTATATTAAAAATGCTGATGTTGGCCTTCAGGTTCTTAAAAATATCCCAGAGTTTTATAACGGCACATCTCCTAATAAATTTTATGATTATATTTCCGCTGGGATTCCCGTAATAACAAATTATCCAGGAGAAGTTGCAAAACTAATAGAACGTAATAACATTGGTATAGCCGTTGAACCCGATAATATTCGAGCTTTTGCAGAAGCAATTCTCTATTTGAAGAATATGAAAGAAGACATTGCTGTAATGAAAAATAATTCATTAAAATTAGCTAAAGATGAATTCGATAGAGATAAAATTGTTGAAGCATGGGTGAATTGGGTAACTGAGGATGAAAATGGATAATATTGATAAGCAAACCACTTCGCCTATATCGGGCAAAAAATATAGTATTCCTAAAGCGGATGATAAGGATGCTATTCTAGATTTTATAAATTCAAGAAAAGATAAAATAAATGTTGCTGTACAGGGCCTTGGATTTGTTGGAACTGTAATGTCCTTAGTAATTGCCAATAGCGATGAGGACATATATAACGTTATTGGCGTGGATCAGAAAAACGAAGATTCGTATTGGAAGATAGCAGATATTAATTCGGGCAATCTTCCAGTAATTTCATCGGATCCCATGGTGGAAGAATTTTTTAAAAATTCCAAGAGAAGAAAGAATCTATTTGCTACCTATGACTCTGAAGCATTTGTTTATGCAGATGTGATCCTTGTTGATATAAATTTAGATGTGATAAAGCAAAAAGATAAAGATCAGAATATTTCATCATATGATGTACCCTTGGGAAGTTTTAAGTCTGCGATGCATTCGATTGCTGAAAAATGTAAACCGGATGTATTAATATTGGTTGAAACCACGGTTCCTCCTGGAACTTGTAGAGAAATAATTAACCCAATTATAAAAGAAGGGCTTGAACAAAGAGGTTTATCTTCATCAGAATATATGATCGGGCACTCTTATGAAAGAGTAATGCCGGGACCAAACTATGTTGATTCAATCAAAAACTTTTACAGAGTTTATTCTGGGCTAAATAAGAAAAGCGCTGATGCAGTAGAGCTTTTTTTAAAGACAATTATTTCTACTGATGAATATCCACTGACTAGGTTAAGTTCAACTGAATCAACTGAAATGGCAAAAGTTCTTGAGAACTCATACCGTGCTATGAACATTGCATTCATTATAGAGTGGTCAAGATTCGCAGAATCTTCTGGAGTAAATTTATACGAAGTTGTAGATGCAATTAAACTCAGACCTACCCACTCTAATATGATGTATCCCGGGATAGGAGTTGGCGGCTATTGCTTAACAAAAGATCCATTAATGGCTAGCTGGTCAAGTGAAGAGTTTTTCCATCTTAGTCAAGGCTTACAATTTTCAAAATTAGCTGTTCAGGAAAATGATAAGATGCCGGAATATTGTCTTAATTTTGTTAAGGATATCTTATTAAATAACAAAGAAGTTAAAAATATTGGGATTATGGGGGTTGCTTATGGACCTGGGATAGGAGATACAAGATTTAGTCCCGTTGATCCATTTATTGAAGGACTTAAAGATTCATATCATTTAGATTTTCATGACCCATATGTAGGTTTTTGGGAAGAAAAAAATCAATCAGTTGAAAATGATATAAAAAAATTTCTTAACAATGATCATGATTTAATTATTATTTGTACTGGGCATAGAGATTACATTGAAAACGATACTTTTGAGAAATATCTTTATGATTTAGAAAAGAAACCAATTATAATCGACACGGTGGGCATCTTACTTAAAACTGATTTTATTAATAAAAAATATCCAAAAGAAAAATATTTTGTCCTTGGGAATGGTTAAATTATGTCAAAGATTAAAGTTTTAATAATTGGAGGTGGTGGCTTTATTGGGTCAAATATTCTAAATTATTTATATAGGAAAACTGATTATTATTTTCATATAGTTGATAACTTTTCAAGGTCAGAAACAAAACTCAAATATATTAAAGAAAATTATGATTCAAAAAGAGCAAAAGTTTTTAATTGTGATCTAACAGAATCAAATTCTTTTGAGCTTCTTGATGATAACTACGATTATGTATACATGCTAGCAGCTGTTGTGGGAGTAGATAAAGTTAACTCTATTCCTCATGAAGTTATTAAAATAAATAGCTTATTAACAATAAACACATTGGAATGGTTAAAAGACTCTAACTGCAAAAGAGTACTATTCTCATCTACTAGTGAAACTTATGCTGGTTCAATTGAAGTCTTCAAGTCAGAAGTTCCAACTCCTGAAGATGTCCCATTAACTATTGAAGAAATAGGCCATCCAAGATTTACATATGCTGTGACAAAGATGTTGGGTGAATCAGGATTCTTAAATTATGCAAGTAAAGGATTTTTTGAAGCAATAGTGATCAGATATCATAATGTTTATGGTCCAGAGATGGGTTTTCGTCATGTAATACCTCATTTAGTGGAAAGATTTAATTCAAATGAAAACCCTTTTAAAATTTATGGGCATGATCAAACAAGGGCATTTAATTACATTGATGATGCAGTTAAGGGAACTGTTTTGGCAATTGAAAAAGGAATCAGTGGCAACATTTATCATATTGGGGATAAAGATGAGATTTCGATAAAACAGCTTACCGAGTATGTAGGCGAATTGCTCAACTATAATGGAGTTTATGAAAATGCCCCAACTTTCCCTGGTTCTGTCTCTCGAAGATGTCCTGATATATCGAAAGCAGAGAGTCAATTAAATTATCATCCAAGTGTTCACTGGAAGGATGGTGTAAAAGAATGTGTTAAATGGTATGTAAAAACTCTCAAATCTTCATCTAATAATGATGAATCTTTTTATGATCAATACGGCATTCAAAAATGATACCCCTTAGTGTCCCAAATCTAAATGGTAAAGAGGCGGAATATGTAGAAGACTGCATCAGATCTGGCTGGGTCTCAACAGCTGGAAAATATGTTTCTTTATTTGAAGATAGTTTTGCAGATTTTGTAAAAAAGAAAGACGCTGTTTCAACTGTTAACGGAACTTCTGCGCTTCATATATCACTTGAAATGATTGGGGTTGGCTTAAATGACCTAGTCTTAATGCCAAACATTACTTTTGTTGCATCAGCTAATGCAATATCTTATACAGGCGCTGAACCTATTTTGATTGATATAGACAGAGACACGTGGCAGATGGATTTAAAACTCTTAAGAGAATTTCTATCTAAAGAGTGCTCTAGAACTAAAAATAACAATCTAATACATAAAAAAACTAAAAAAAGAATTGCAGCAATTATGATTGTCCATGTTCAAGGAGGTATGGTAAATATGGAAGAGATTTTAAAAATCTCGCTGGAATATAATTTGCCATTAGTCGAAGATGCTGCTGAAGCTTTGGGATCAAAATTTGATGGTAAGTCAGCTGGAAGTTTTGGTGTTTTTGGATGTTATAGTTTTAATGGAAATAAAATTATGACAACTGGAGGGGGCGGAATGATAGTTTCAAATAATGAAGAGTTGTTAGATAAAGCTAGACATATTGTTACAACAGCAAAAACAGATCCATTAAGATATTTTCATGACGAAGTAGGTTATAACTATAGACTCGTGAATGTTCTTGCAGCCATAGGACTTGCTCAGTTAGAGCAACTTCAAGATTTTATAAATAAAAAAGATATGATAGCCAGTTTTTATATGAAAAATTTAAAAAATGTAGGAGACATAACTTTTCAAAAATATGAAGACAAAGTAACACCCAATCATTGGCTGTTCACAATTAAAACTTCTCATATGGAGGATTTATTGAAATTCTTAAATGATAAAAATATTATTAGTAGACCATTTTGGATGCCAATGAGTGAGCTTCCCATGTATTCAAAATGCACTTATTATAATTTTGATGATATTTGTTCAGATATTCACAAAGACTCACTTTCAATTCCATGCTCAACAAATATTTCACAGGAAGAATTAGAGGAAGTTTGTTGTTCTATTAAAGATTTTTTTGATAATACCTAATGATAAGGGCTTTTGATTTCATTGTAGTTTTAATAGCAATAATATTTTTATCTCCATTATTCTTAATTCTTTGTTTGATTTTAAAATTTTCTGGCGAAGGTGAAATTTTCTATCTGCAAGAGAGAGTCGGAAGAAATAATAAGAAATTTAAAGTTTATAAATTTGCGACCATGCTTAAAAATAGTGAATTTATTGGAGCAGGAACCTTAACTTTAAAAAATGATCCAAGAGTTTTGAGGATTGGTAAATATCTTAGGATTACAAAATTAAATGAGTTACCTCAACTTTTTAATATATTGTTTGGAGAAATGAGTCTTGTTGGTCCAAGACCATTAGTTCCTGAAGGTGAAAATCTTTATTCTGAAGAACTATCTCATTCAATTAGGTCTATAAGACCAGGCGTTACAGGAATTGGCTCCCTTGTTTTGAGAGATGAAGAGTCTTACTACGCGCACAGGGAAAATGCTCATGAATTTTATAGGGATGTTATATCTCCTTATAAAGGAAGTCTTGAGTTATGGTATGTAAAAAATCAATCATTCTCTCTAAATATAAAAATAATTTTCTTAACATTTTTTGCAATATTTTTCCCAAGTTTTGATCCTATTAAATATTTTGCTGGTCTCCCTAAAATGCCAGAGAAAATGAAATCTACTTGAGGGTAGGTATTTAAATTAAAGGTTTTAAATGAATATTGGTATGTCCAAAAAAAATATGTATATTTAGATGTTAAAATATCTAGATAATTAAGTTTTCAAGAAATAAATTAATAATTATCTAAAGGAGAAAGCCTATGAAAGAAAGAATAAGAAATGTATTTGCGTCTTGCTTAGGCGTTCCAGAAGATGTTATAACCGATGAACTTGAATATGCAACAATTCCTCAATGGGACTCCGTAGCTCACATGACAGTTATTGTAGGCTTAGAGGACGAATTTGATATTATGATAGAAACCGATGATGTTATCGATATGAGCACAGTAACTAAGGCGTATGAAATAGTTGAAAAGTATCTCTAGTTTCCAAAATGAGTTTTTGGTCAGGCCAACACCTTTCTTCTTTTAAGGGAGTAGCTCTTCAAACTAATGATGGAGAGTTAACTTATCAAGAACTTAATGAATGCATTGAGACTTTTGCATCATTGATTGATCAAAAAACCGGTAACAATAAAATAGTTTTCCTATTACTTAATAATGATTTAGATTCTGTAATAGCATATCTAGCTTGTTTAAGGAAATCTATTGTGCCGTTACTTCTTCCAAGTGATATCGATATAAAACTTCTAAATAAACTTGAAGGCATTTATAAACCATTTGCAATTTTTAATTCAACAGAAAAAGATAATTTAAGATTTACAAATCTAAAGTCCCATGAAGAAATCCATAATGATTTATTTTTACTTCTTAGCACCTCTGGATCAACTGGAAGTCCAAAACTAGTTAGACTATCAAAGGAAAATATTTTAAGTAATGCTAAGTCTATTTGCACTTATCTTGAAATAAGTAATTTTGACAAAGCATTATGTTCAATGCCTCTGAGTTATTCATTCGGATTATCTGTGTTAAACACACATCTTTTAACAGGAGCTACAACATACTTAACAAACACTAACCCTTTTGATAAAGATTTCTATGAGATATTAGAAAATGCAAAAATAACATCAATATCAGGAGTCCCATTTTTCTTCAATATTTTATACAGAACAGGCTTTACTAAAAAAGATTTCCAAGAAATCAAAACTATTACACAGGCTGGAGGCGCAATGCCACAGAAGACTACAAAAATATTTGCAGATTATGCAGTAGAAAAAGATATTAATTTCTTCGTTATGTATGGACAAACAGAAGCAACAGCAAGAATGAGCTATTATAAAGTAAATAATAATTTTAAAAAAATAGGATCAATTGGGAAACCAATTCCTGGTGGAAAGATAACTATCTCTTCAGATAAAGAAATTATTTTTTCCGGAGAGAATGTAATGTTAGGTTATGCTGAAAATAGATCAGATCTGGCCATCGGTAATAAAAATAATAATGTTTTGAATACCGGCGATCTTGGTCATATTGATGAAGATGGATTTGTGTATGTAATCGGCAGAAAAAAAAGATTTGTAAAAGTTGCTGGTTCTAGATATAACTTGGATGATATAGAAAATACATTAGAAAAAGAATTTGAAACCAGTTTTATGACTTTTGGTACTGATGATAACTTAAGCATTTGTTACGCAGATAAAAAATTAGATTTATCAAGTATCTTTCAATTTCTCCACTCAAGTTTTGGCCTTAATGCATCATTTATCAAGCTTAAATTTATTAAAGACCTCCCGCTTAACTCAAATGGTAAAAAGGATTATGAAAAAATTAAAGAGTTATCTCAATGAAGTATACTGAAATAAATAATAAAATTGACTCTGTAGATATGGAAAATCCATATTCATTAGACAGCGAGACAAAATCTTCATTTTTGCTTGAAATGCTCTCAAACATATCCACATATCATGAAAAAAATTCTCCAGGCTATAAAAACTTTTTAAAAGTCTTCAAAGAAAAGGAAAATTTTAAGAATCTTGAGGATATTCCCCCGCTTCCTGTTAGAGCGTTTAAAATGCATGATCTGTACAGTGTTGATAGTAAATCAATCATTAAAACACTTACCTCCAGTGGAACTACTGGTCAGAAGGTTTCAAAGATATATTTAGATAAAAATACTGCAAGAAGGCAATCCAAAGCTTTAACAAATATTACGAAAGATTTTATTGGCAAATCAAGAATGCCAATGATAATAATCGATAGTTCAGATGTTATTAATGATAGAACTAAGCTTAATGCTCGTGCAGCTGGAATACTTGGCTATTCTATTTTTGGTAGGGATCATTTTTACTGCTTGGACAACGACTTGAGGCTATTGTTGGCTGACTTAAAAGAGTATATAAGAAAACACGAGAATAAACCTATTTTAGTTTTTGGTTTTACTTATATTGTTTGGCAAGCTATTCAATCAATAAAAGATGAAAAAAATAGAATTAAGTTTCCTGAAGGAAGTATTCTTATTCATGGGGGCGGCTGGAAGAAATTAGCGGATCAAAACATTTCAAATAAAATATTCAAGAGCGAAATTAGTAAGAATTTAAACATTAAAAAAATCTATAATTACTACGGAATGGTAGAGCAAGTTGGATCAATTTTTATGGAATGTGAGGAAGGCTACCTTCATTGTCCTAACTACGCGGACATAATCATAAGAAACCCAGAAAATTTAGAAAAATTAGATAATAATATTGAGGGAGTGATCCAAGTTTTAAGTATTTTGCCAGTAAGCTATCCAGGACATTCACTATTAACTGAAGATCTTGGAACTATTATTGGAGAGGATGATTGCGCATGTGGAAGAAAAGGTAAATATTTCCAAGTATCTGGAAGAATGCCTATGGCAGAGCTCAGGGGCTGCTCTGATACAAGGAAAACTTAGATGAAGATTGATATATTATTTTCAAAATTAAGAGCAACTACATTTAAAGAAGTAGTTTTTGAAATATCTCAACAAAATACTTGGAAATCTTTTGATGATAGGGCTATAAAATTTGTAAATAAATTTTCCTCTGAATTACTTAATTATCCAGGAATTAATAATTTCCCTGACCTTGTTGCACTGGCATATTGGTTTAGGAAATCAAAAATAAAAAAGCTTAGCCAAAACTATTTACATAATAAATCTATTATTAGAACTGGAAAAGGTCTTGCTTTTCATGTTTCTCCAAGCAATGTAGATACTATTTTTATATATTCTTTTTTCATATCTCTTTTGTCAGGTAACTATAATCTTATTAGAGTTTCGAGGAAGTCTTCTGATCAAATAAAAATCTTACTTGAGATTTTTGAAAAATTATCTGAAAAAGATGATTTTCAGTGTGCCAAGAGGTTTGTTATTTGCACATATGAGCACGATACAGAAATTACATCTTTTTTCTCAAAAAACTCAGATATAAGAATATTGTGGGGAGGGGATGAATCAGTTCAGGAAATTTCATCTTATCAGCTTAAGCCAACTGCTAGCGAAATCAAATTTCCAGACAGAACTTCTTTTTCAATAATAAATCTTTCTAAAATTAAGGATTTAAAAAATACTGATCTGGAAAAGCTTGCTATAGCGTTTTATAAGGATATCGAATTATTTGGTCAGCAGGCATGTTCATCCCCAAAAGCTGTTTTTTTTATAGGTAAAGAATCTGAAAGATATTTAGCAAAAAGTTTTACAGATACTGTCAATAATTTACAAATAAAAAAGATTCAAGATTCACAAAATATGAATAGATATGTTTCAGCAACTAGCATGTCAATTCAAAAAATAATTGACAAGAAGAAAAGCGCTTTTAATTCCGGAGGAATAACATTTCTAGAAGGAAAATTGAGTGTAGATAAATCTTTTAGGGATAATCACTTTGGTGAAGGAATGGTAATTGAATACTATTTAGAAGACTTGAATGAGATAGGTGAATTCATTAATAGCAAGGATCAAACTATTTCAGTGTTTGGATTTTCTAATGAGGAAATATTTAAGTTTATTGATACAATTAATAATAGAGGAGTAGATAGGATAGTTCCAATAGGAGCTTCATTAGAATTTGATCATGTTTGGGACGGACAAGATTTGTTTAACTCCATGTCAAGAATAATAACTATATCTTCAAATATTTAAAAATGTTAAATAATAAAAATATTGTTGTTACAGGGTCCCTTCAAGGAATTGGTAAAGTTGCTGTTAAGACATTCGCTGAATTTGGTGCGAATGTCATAGCATGCTCTCACTATACAGACGATGATTTTCTTTCATATTGCGCTGATATTGAGGAGCAAAATAATGTTCAAGTTATTCCTATGCATGCTGATTTTACAAATGATGATGAGGTTAAAGACTTAGGAAAAAGCATTTACAAGATGGATATTGATATTCATGGCTTGACAAACATAGCTGGACTAACAAAGGATGCAATTTTCCAAATGACATCAATAAAAGATTTAAAAAACATATATGAAGTAAATTTTTTTTCAACAATGCAGTTAACTCAAATGGTAACAAAAAAGATGTTAAAAAATAATACTGGTTCAATTGTTAATATTTCATCTATTTCAGCAATTGATGGTATTGAGGGACAGCTTGCATACTCTTCAAGCAAAGCATCAATAATTGGTATGACAAAAACTTTGTCAAGAGAGTTGGGTGCAAAAGGTATAAGGGTTAATGCAGTAGCTCCAGGAGTAATTGATACATCTATGAATAAGAATGTTCCCATTGAAATATTAAATGAAAGACTCGAAAGCACCAGCTTAAAACGAATTGGCACGCCTGAAGAGGTATCAAATGTGATTGCTTTTTTATTATCAGATATGTCTTCATACATAAATGGACAGATTGTAAGGATTGATGGCGGAATGGCATGAAAAAATTACTAATTGATAAAAGTATTTTAATAACTGGCTCCAATAGAGGAATAGGCAAATCGTTAGTTGAAAGAGCGGCTGCGAATGGAGCAAATATTTGGGCAAATGCTAGAAAAAGAACTGATGAATTCGAATCTTTTTGTGAGAATATTGCAAAAGAGAATAATACAAAAGTCATGCCAATCTACTTTGATTTAAAAAATAAGAATGAGATCTTAGATGCAATAAAGTCTATTAAAAAATCAGAGCTTGATATCAATGGGCTGATTAACAATGCTGGCATCACATACAATTCTTTATTTCAAATGAGTACAGAAGATAATATAAGAGAGAATCTGGATATAAATTTTATTGGTCCTTTTCTTCTAACACAGTATGTAGTTAAGTTAATGACAAGAGTTGGTGGAGGGTCAATTGTAAGTATTTCATCTTCTGCGGCAATGGATGCAAATTCAGGCCGTGCAGCTTATGGTGCAAGTAAAGCTGCTCTTCAATGCTCAACAAAATCTCTTTCCCGTGAAGTTGGAGAAATTAATATTAGAGCAAATACTGTAGCTCCTGGAATAACAAAGACTGATATGATCTCAAGTATGACGGATGAGGTGATTGAGCTTACAGCTCAATCAACATCTCTTAAAAGATGTGGTAATCCAGATGAAATTGCAAATGTTTGTATATTCTTAATGTCAGATCTTTCCTCATATATTACAGGCCAAACAATAAGAGTGGATGGCGGAATGTAAATGGATTCAAATGAACTAAAAAATAAAGCTCTTTTTTCTAGAAGAAGGATTCTTGACCTTGGTAAATTAGCTGGAAAAAATGGAGCACATTTTGGAAGCAGTCTTTCAATTACAGACCTTTTAGTATGCTTATATGGAACAGTACTTAAGAAACAGAAAAATAATCCTAATAGAGACAGATTTATATTAAGTAAAGGTCACGGAGCTCTTGGCTACTTCTGTGTATTGGAAGCTTTTGGGTACCTTAATAAAGAGGAAACAAATCTTTTTGAAAAAAATGGCTCAAATTTCTTTGCTCACGCTCATAAGGAACTAGATCATGGTATTGAGTATTCAGGTGGAAGTCTTGGTTTGGGACTTCCATTTGCTGTTGGTATAGCTCTAGCAAATAAAATGAAAAAAATTGAATCCCAGATTTTTGTTTTATTGGGTGACGGAGAGTGTGATGAAGGTATTATATGGGAATCACTTATGTCTATAAATAATTTTAATTTAAAAAACATTACTGTGATAGTTGATAAAAACGATATGCAGTCTGACGGAGATAAGTTAAAAATTATGAATCAAGATAGCCTTGCTTTGAAATTCAAATCCTTTGGCTTTGATGCAACTGAGATCGATGGGCATAGTTATGATGACATATTAAAAGCACTTGAACATAGTTCAAATTCCCCAAAGGCAATTATTGCAAAAACCATTAAAGGAAAAGGTGTGGACTTTATGGAATCCAATGGAGATTGGCATCATGGCATTCTAACCGAAAAGCTTTTTAATGATGCTGCTGCAAGTTTGAAAAAGAATTATGGTTGAAATTAATAAATCAACATCAAGACTTTACTCAAGATTAGGTCAATCAGGCGCTGCTTTTGCAATTGGTCTTGTTGAGGCTGCTCAATCAAAATCAGATATTGTTGCACTTACAGCAGATTATGAGAAGCCAGCTGGAATGACTAAATTTGCTACTCAGTATCCTAAAAACTTTTTTAATGTTGGCATAGCTGAACAAAATCTTGTTGGTGTTGCGGCTGGTTTTGCGAACGAAGGTTTAAAAACCATTGCTTCATGTCAAGCATGTTTTTTATCTATGAGAAGTTTTGAGCAGGTTAGACAATATGCTGGTTACATGAAACTTCCAATAGTGTTTGTTGGAGTCTCTTCGGGTTATGCTTTAACATTTTTTGGGAATACTCATTATGCCGTAGAAGATGTCTCTCTAATGAGATCTATACCCGGTATGAATATTATTTCTCCCTCTGATTCTGGCCAAGCTGCAAAAGCTTTAGTCGCAGCTTTGGAAATTAATAAGCCAGTTTATATAAGATGCACAGGAGATCAAAGCATTAAACCTATTTATAACGAAGACTTTAGTTACAACATAGGCAAGTCAATAACATTAAACGAAGGAAAAGAAATTGTAGTCTTTTCTTCAGGTGCAATTACTAGGAATGTTTTGGACGCAGTAAATAAAATAAAAGAAGAGAAAGATATTGATATTAAATTAGTTGATATGCACACAATTTGTCCTTTAGATAAAGATTCTTTGCAGGAGAATATGTCTGCTAAAATTTGGATTAGCGTTGAAGAGCACTATATTTCAGGAGGCTTGGGAACCGCAATCTCTGAATTCTTGATAAATAGCGATAAAAAAAGAAAGCCTAGAATCGTAAAAATTGGAATTAAAAACAGATATGTAACTCCCGGAGACTATAAATTCTTATTAGAATCAAATAATCTTGATTCAGAGAGTATTTATGAGAAATTAGATGAATGTCAAAAATTATTAAAAAAAATTGATGAGTAAAAAAATTAAAGAAATAATAATTATTGGAGGAGGAGGTCTAGCACTAGAAATTTATTCTTATATTATTGATGACAAGAAATTCAAGATTAAGGGAGTTTTAAATGAAGATGAGAAGTGCGAACTTCTTGATCATCATCCAGATTTATTTTATTTAGGAAGTATTAATGATTATGTCCCCACCTCAGATGACGAGGGCTTAATATGTGTTGGAAAAGCAACTATTAGAAAGAAGATCTATTCAGTATGTAAAGAAAAAAATCTTAAGCTGGTGTCTTATTTTCATTCATCTTCACATATATCTTCTAATTCAATTATAGGCGATGGCGTTTTTATTGGACCACATTGCATTATAAGCGCTCACTCTAATATTAAAGATAATGTTGCTTTAAATGTATATTGTGGAGTTGGTCATGGAGCCACTATTGATGAGCATTCTGTGATGTCGCCATATAGCGTGATCAATGGAGACTGCAAGTTAGGTGAGGGAGTATTCTTAGGATCTAGAGTAACATTGTTTCCAAAGATAGAAATTGGAAGTTTTTCAATGGTTGATGCAGGTGCAGTAATCCGAGAGAATATCCCATCCTGCTCTATTGTCTCTCAACGCGTTGAACAAAAAACTATTGATAATAGGATCCTCAGGAAGCAACTTTTAGATAATGACTAAAGATATTTATGATTCACTTTATAAACATTAATAAATCTTTACCATATCAAGAATTTTCAAGACTTTATAACAAGGCTCTTGCTTCAGATCAAGAGTCAATTGAGGCATGTTGTATAAGTTCTTTTAATAAAAAAAAAGATGAAGTAGATTCAAGATTCGTGAATATAAAATATATCCTAGATGAAGAATGGATTTTTTTTAGCAACTATAATTCAAAAAAAGCTGAGGACTTTGAATCCTATGATCAAATTGCTGCAATCTTTTATTGGAATAAGATAAATGTTCAGATAAGAATTAAAGGAACAGTCTTTAAAACATCAACCTCATTTTCTGATCAGCACTTTAAACAAAGATCGCAAAAAAAGAATGCTCTTGCAATTAGCTCAAATCAGTCAAAACAAATAGATGATTATAAAAATGTAAAAAGGAACTTTGAAAAAGTATATAAAGATAAAAGCAAACTTGATAAAAGGCCTAATTTTTGGGGCGGATACTCATTTAAGCCAATAAGTTTTGAATTCTGGCAAGGCCATGACTCAAGGTTAAACAAAAGAACATTATTTATCTTGGAGAAAAATAAATGGGCTATATCTTTTTTACAACCATAAAAAATGTTTGCCAAAAGAATCAATTAGTTTAAAATTCAATTTTAATTATGCGCTATTTCTCTACCATTTATCCATTCTCGATAAATAAAACTTTTTTTTAGGAAAAAATCATCAGACCAACTAAAAAAAATACCCCAATTAATGAAAGAATTACATCAAAGAATGTAATGCTCATTGATGTGGATGGAGAAAAAGTTGGAATTGTGGCAATAGAAGATGCTCTCGATGCTGCAAAAAAAGTTTCACTCGACTTGGTTCAAGTGTCTTCATCTGATAGTAATCCAGTTGTTTGCAAGATATTAGACTATGGAAAACATGTTTTTGAGAAAAAAAAGAATTCATCTTCTCAAAGATCAAAGGCTAAAAAAACCTCTCTGAAAGAGATTAAATTTAGACCATCAACGGATACCGGTGATTATGAAATTAAATTAAAAAAGATTAAAAGCTTTATTCTTGGTGGAGATAAGACTAAAATAAGCGTCCGATTTAGAGGAAGAGAGATTCTCAATAGTAATATTGGACTTGATTTGCTTAATAGGATTAGAGATGAGCTTATTGATATTGCTCAAGTAGATCAAGAAGCATCACTTGAGGGACGGCAATTATTAATGGTTCTCTCACCTCTTAAAAGGAAGAACTAGAAAAAACTTAAGATATTATGGGCTATAAATTAAAAACACACTCTGGAGCAGCAAAACGCTTCAAAAAAACAGCTAAGTCTATCAAGAGCAGAAGTGCGCATAGAAATCATATTTTAAGCAAGCAGACAACAAAAAGAAAAAGACATAATAGAGGGTTAAACATGCTTTCGGGGACCATTCTTAGAATGGCATCGAAACTAATTAATAATTGATATGCCAAGAGTTACAAAATCTTTAACTGCTAAAACGAAACATAAAAAAATATTAAAAGCTACTAAGGGGCATTATGGGGCCAGAAGTAGACTTTACAAAACGGCAAAGCAATCAAATATTAAATCTCTTCAATACGCTTTTAGAGACAGAAAAAATAAAAAAAGATCTTTTAGATCTCTATGGATTTCACGAATTAATGCAAGCTCAAGAGATTTAGGTGTTCCTTATTCAAAGCTTATTAATGGCTTGTCTAAAAAAAATATAGTTATTGATCGTAAGATTCTTTCTGAATTAGCTATTAACGATGCTTCAACCTTTGAGAAAATCGTAAAAACTGCTGCAGAGTAAATTCTCTATGTCTAACATAGACAAAATTAAACCGCCTACCATCAAAGATTCAGTAGGCTCTCTTCATCCAATCAATCAAACAAAAGATTACCTACTAAATATGCTTTCTGAGCTTGGTTTTCTTGAAGTGCATGGTCCTGAAATCGAGAGCGAAGAATATAATTTCGATATGCTAAATATCAAAAAATCTCATCCTGCAAGACAAATGCATGATACTTTCTATATCGAAAACAAAAGCAGCGTTCTAAGAACTCATACTTCACCTGTCCAGATAAGAAGTATGCTTAAATCAAAACCTCCTTTGGCTTTCGCTTCTGCAGGAAAAGTTTATAGAAAAGATGATGATTCAACTCATTTACCAATGTTTCACCAAGTTGAGGGAATATATGTGAACCACGATGTAACATTTGCAAATTTGAAAGATCTCATTCATCAAATACTGCATAATTTATTTGGTGAAGAGATTAAAATTAGGTTTCGCCCCTCTTATTTCCCTTTTACAGAGCCTTCAGCAGAAGTTGATATTTTATCAAAGAACAATAAATGGTTAGAAATCCTTGGGTGCGGAATTGTTAATCCAGTAGTTTTAAAGAATTGTGATATTGACCCTAATGAATTTAGTGGACTTGCTTTTGGTCTTGGGGTTGAAAGAATTGCAATGCTCAAGTACGGGGTTGACGATATAAGAGAATTTTATAAATCAAATCTTGATTTCTTAGGGCAATTCAAATGAGATTTTATTTCAAAGACATATTGAACTTAATGGATGAGTCGCCATCAAAAGAATCTCTTTCTGAAAAGCTTTTCCAACTTGGACATGAGCATGTTATTGATGGAGATATTTTTAATATGGAGTTGACTCCAAATAGAGGAGATTGCTTATCCCTGAATGGACTAGCTAGAGACCTAAATATTTTTTTTAGCAAAAAGAAATCTCTTGATATATATGATAAACATATTGAAGATCTTGATATTAAATTTGAGAATCTTTCACCCCAAGATTGTCCCAAAATAAGTTTTCTTGAAATTGAAATTGAAGGAGAAATCTCGGAATATGAACCATATTTAGAAAATTATTTTTCATATCTTGGAAACAATAAAACAAATTTCTTCACCGATATTTCTAATTATATTTCTTATGAATTGGGACAACCAACTCATTGCTTTGATTCCAAAAAAGTTGATGGCGAACTCACTTTTGAGAAAAAAGAACTAAATACTAGTTTTAAAACATTATTAGGCTCTGAGATCAAACTTAGTGGTAAAAATTGCATTTTCTTGAAGGATGATAAGGTTATTAGCCTCGCAGGAGTCATGGGTGGAATTTCATCAGCCTGCTCAGCGAAAACAAAAAAAGCTCTTATTGAGTGTGCCTTTTTCAATCCAGAGGCAATTATAGGTAAAACTGTTAAATATAATCTAGTTTCTGATGCCGCACACAAATTCGAAAGAGGAGTGGATATTTCTTCTCAAGAAACAGTTTTGAGAAGATTCATAAAAGTTGTCCAAGATCATGCATCAATTAAAGATATTAAACTCAAATCTTTTGGAAAAGATCAATCAAAAAAAAATATACTCGATATAGATGTCGCTAGAATAAATAAAATTTTGGGAACCGAAATTCAAGAAACAGATTATTTAACCTACTTAACTAAATTGGGTTTTTATGTTGATAAAAAAATTACTGTACCTTCATATAGGCATGATGTTTCATCTCAAAATGATTTAGCAGAGGAAATAGCAAGATTGATAGGCTATGACAAAATAGAAAAAAAATCTTTTAAAATAAAACATAGGTCTGACCCAGATCAAAAATCTATTAATAAGATTAGACATTTCTTTACTAAAAATGGTTTCTTTGAAGTTATTAACTTTCCTTTTACTTCAAGCTCAAGTGAGTATTCAATAAAAATTGATAATCCTCTAGATTCAAATAAAAAAATGTTAAGAACTTCACTGAAAGATTCATTGCTAGAAAATCTCTTATACAATGAAAGAAGGCAAAAAGACTCTATTAAGATTTTTGAGATAAGTGATATTTATCTAAAAGAGAATCAAATTGATCAACAAAAAAGAATTGGTGTAATTATTAGTGGAAGAAAAGCAGAAAATTATAATGATTTTACAAAAAGATTAGATGCAAACTTCTTAGAGGATATTTTAAATAAAGGTTTTAAAATTAAAAACCTTAGAATTGAAGAAATATCTAGAGATGGATTAAAAACAAAAAAGAAAGATAAAATCTTTTTTACAGAAATATTAGTTGATGAAATCGAATGTCATACAAATGATGATGTTTCTTTAAATAAAATTAATTTTATTAAATATAATCCTGTTTCAGAGTTTCCTCAAAGTGCCAGAGATTTTTCTTTCTCAATAAAAAATAATGATATTTATAATGAAGTTATTGACTCTATTTTAAATTTAGAAGATGAAAATCTAAAACATTCTTTTATTTTTGATTTTTATGAAAAT
>MDTG01391290.1_pt1 | contig 27790 bp, 27 predicted proteins | sample 811421 | NCBI WGS metagenome assembly MDTG01 (sample SAMN05326645, study PRJNA326480) | marine metagenome | isolation source: seawater | place: Pacific Ocean: South East | collected 2011
AATATGCTCTGGTTTTAATTTTGTAGAAGATTTTGCTTCAAGTAATTCCCACCCATCTTTATTTTTTAACAATACATCTGTTCTTACTTGAGTATTTTCATATTCAAATGCTGCTTCAAAAATTATATCAATATTTTTTGATTTAATTGCATTTAGTGTTTTTTCGACTGGATTTGCCCATACCCCTGTAAGATTAAGTGTTTTTAAATTATCTTTAGAATAATTCTTAATTACTTGTTCGCCAAAACGATTGCCTCCATAAAAAACAGCTTTATCCTTTTTGATAGGATTGTGAACATCAAACCATAATTTTTTTTGGCATTGCAAGCCACTAATAATTTTGCTTTTTGTAAGATAATTATATTTTCTTCCCATCTATTAATATATTAATGCAAAATCATAACATAGTTAATGAACTAAATACAATAAAGTAGATAATTCTATTGCTATATGAAATTTATGTTTAGCGATTATTTTTAGACAAATTTAGTCTAATTGAGATGATACGAATTCCCAATTAACTAATTTATCAAAGAATGCGTTTAGGTATTCAGGTCTTCTATTTTTATAATCAACATAATAAGAATGCTCCCAAACATCACATCCTAAAATTGGTTTCATTCCATTTATTATTGGGTTAGCGGCATTAGCAGTTTTTGAAATTATTAATTTTCCATCTTTGATAGATAGCCATGCCCAGCCGGATCCGAATTGAGTTATACCAGCTTGAATAAAGTCTTTTTTAAATTGATCTAAATTTCCGAAATCTTCAATAATTTTTTTTTCTAGTTTTTCAGGCATTTTACCTCCACCGTTAGGTTTCATACATTTCCAAAATAAAATATGATTCCAATGTTGGCTGGCGTTATTAAAAATACCTACTTTAGATGAGTCTTTTGAAGTTTTTTTAATTATATCCTCTAATGAATCATTTGCTAAATCAGTTTCTTTAATAAAATTATTTAAGTTTGTTATATAAGTTTGGTGATGTTTTCCATGATGAAGATCTAATGTTTCCTCTGACATAATTGGAGACAAAGCTGAATTAGAATAATCAAGTTTCGGAAGTTCAAATATCATTATTCCTTTTATCAAAATTAAAGATTAAAATCTATTTTATTATTACTATTTAGTCACACCCTAAATAGGATGCAAATCTTTATAAAAATTTAAAAAATTGTTATAATCATATATGTATATTGCAATGAACAGGTTTAAAATTGTACTTGGTAAAGAAAAAGAATTTGAAGAAGTTTGGAAAGAAAGAGACACTCATCTTGATAAAGTTCCAGGCTTTAAAAACTTTAATTTAGCTAAAGGAGAGGTTAAAAAAAATCACTCATTGTATGCCTCACATAGTATATGGGAAACAAAAGAGGCTTTTATTGACTGGACAAAGTCAGAAGCCTTTAGACTTGCTCACAAAAACGCTGCACAGCACAAAGATTTGTATTTAGGAGCTCCCGATTTTGAGGGATTTGATGTAGTATTATAATTATATGGAAGAAAATAGTTTTGATAAAGAATTTAAGGTATTAGGATATAGTATGGAAAACATCTCTATTTTCTACGCTTTGTTTTTAATTATTTGGGGGGCATCAATAAGCTTCATCAGTGGTAGCAACTCTTTAACTTCGTATATTCCATCTTTTTTTGGTTTACCAATATTCATATTTGCCTTTCTAAGTGTAAAATTTAAAGAAAAGAAAAAACTATTTATGCATATAGTTGTAACCTTTGGTTTGCTTACCTTTATTGGTGGTTTAGATATTGTAAGAGGAATTTTAAAGAACAATTTATTTGAAAACTTTTACGCAGACTTATCTAAATTTATAATGTTATTTACAGGACTTATATTTACATTTTTATGTGTAAAATCATTCATTTTTGCAAGAAAAAATAAATAATTAATTTACAATATTTTCTAATAATTTATTCAAAGATAAACTGGCTAATTCTGACGGCGGTTTATTAGTTTTAAGATTTTTAAGCACTTCTTCTGTTTTCAATAATTGATTTTTAATTATCTGAGGGTTGTCTAGGTAATTATTGACATTTTTATAAATATTTTTAGCATTACAATTTGACTGTAATAATTCTGGTATGATCTCTTTATTAGCAGCAATATTTATAATATTTGCGTATTTTGTTTTTACTAATAATTTAATTATAAAAAAATTTAAAAAACTCATTTTATAAATAATTATTGATGGTATCTTAACATTACAAATTTCTAAAGATACAGTCCCTGATTTTGAAACAGCAAATATTGATTTACTTAATACATAAGACTTAATTTGTTCATCAGTAATAACTTCACAATTTGTCAAACCACTAGAGTCAATTAAAGATTTAATTAAAGTATAGTGGTTTTTAGTAGAATGAAAAACATATGTAATATCATTATATTTATCATTCATAAGTTTTATAAAATTAATTAAGATTGGCAAAAGAATATTTATTTCTGAAATCCTGCTTCCACAAAATAATGAAAATAAAGTTTTCTTACTACCTAAAATTTTATTCATATCGAACCGATTAATTTTTTTTTCTTCTAGTAATGGATGACCTACAAAATCATTTTTTATATTTTCTTTATCAAAATACTTTTTTTCAAATTTAAATAATAATAAAAAATGATCGATGAAGTTTTTTATTTTTTTCAGTCTACTTTCTCTCCAAACCCAAACTTGTGGAGCCACATAATGAATAGTTTTTATTTTTTTATTTTTATTTTTTACTCTTTCTGCCACTCTTAAAGAAAAATCGGGACTATCAACTGTAAACAAAATGTCTGGATTAAAATTAATAATTGCTTTAACAGTTTGATTTATTTTTTTATTAATTTTAAATAAATTTAAAAAAACTTTAGTAAAACCTAAATATGTAATTTCGTTTAAACTATAAATTGATTTCAACCCCAACGATTTTAAATTTTCACCACCAACACAAAGATATTCAATATTAGGATTTATTTTTTTAAGACTTTTAATAACTTTTGCAGCTAGTTTGTCTCCAGATGGTTCGCCGGTTAATACAAATATTTTTTTCATTTATACATTCTCCAAAGAGAGCCGCTATCAGTTAACAAAAATATTTCTCCAGTTTTATCTTTAATCTTAATATCTCTTATTCTGCCAATATTACCTTTAAAGATTATTTCTTCATTTATAAATTTATTTTCTTTAAATTTAATTTTCCTCAGTGATTTATCTTTCAAAGAAGTAATTAAAGCACTTCCATTCCATTCTTTAAATTCTTGTCCTTTATATATTATCATTGCTCCTGCTGCTATTGAGGGTACCCAGTATTTAATAGCTTTAGTGTATCCGGGTTTCCATTTAGGGCCGATTTCTGTACCAGAATAATTAGTTCCTCCCCAGCCCAATATTTTCCATCCATAATTTTCACCATAATGAACAGCACCAAACCAATCGCCGCCTTTAGCGCCATGATTAGTAATATAAATCTTATTATTATATGGAGATAAAGCTATACCTTGAGGATTTCTTACACCAATTTGAAAAATCTCCGGTAACCAATGTTTTTTATTTTTAAATTTTGGATTATCATTTGGTATCGAGCCATCTAAATTTATTCTAACTATACTACCAGGATGTTTAGTTGCATCTTGAGCTATCATACCCTTGCCTCTCTCACCAACCGTAATATATAAAAAATCATCTTTTACAACCAGTCTAGACCCAAAGTGGTAGCCTGATTTTATTGAAGGTTCTGCTCTAAAAATATTTTGAAATTTTATATTGTTTAAATTAAACTTTCCCTTAGCTACAGATGTGCTTGAATAATAATTTTTTCTATTTTCCGAATATGAAACATAAATATTTTGATCTTTGTACAAAATATCTAACAAACCTCCTTGACCATCTTCTAAAATATCAAGATTATGTTTAATTGTCTGAATTTTTTTATTTATTAAATCTAAATATAATAAATTTCCTGATTTTTCTGTTATGATAATATTTTCATTATTGATGAAGAAAAAGCTCCAGGGACTACTTAAACCTTTAAATATCTCCTCAAATTTAGGTTGCTGAGCATTTAAACTTTCAAATAAAATTAAAGTGTATAAAATAATTAAATAAAGTTTTTTCATATTATCTGAATAAACATTTTATTTTTATTTGCATAATTAATGCATTTATTTTTTTCTAAAAAAATATTCTTCTTGTGTTTTAATACTATACCTTTTATTCCTACTAACTTACATTGTTTAAAAGTGCTTAAACCGACGGTAGGTAAATCTATTCTAACGTCTTGTTTTTTTTTGGGAAATTTAACTAATACTCCACAATTATTTTTATTTTTTTTTATATTTTTAAGCATATTTGCAGTACCGTTTTTATTTTCTTTAGCTATAATTTTCCCATTCCTAGAAACAGCTGCTTGAGTGAAACTATAATCATTTAATTTAAATAAAAATTTTATTGTTTTTCGAATGTCAATTTTGTCTACTCTATTAGGTTTCAATTTTGTATAGATACCTTTTTTAAGGCAAAGTTCTGGGGTAAATTTTATTGAATTTAATGTGTTAATTCCTTCTTTTTTAAATATTTTAATTATTTCTTTTAATATGGCAACATCGCCAATTTTTGATTTTTTTAATATTCCTGCAATATAATAAATCCCTTTAAGATCCAATTTAAGTTTTATTAAATTAGGTTTTAATACTTTGCCTGCAAAAAGAACTTTTCGACAGTGATTGTCTTTTAGAATTTTGATAATTTTACCAAATTGACCAATTGAAACTGAATATGAATTTTTGTCTTTTTTATAAAATTTCTTTTTAGTTAAATCGATAATTAAATATTTTTTTTTATTTTTGATTTTTTTTAAAATTACTTTTGGAAAATCTGTTTCACCAAATATTAATCCTATCATTTTACTCTTTTTTATTATCTGGTGAACAAATTGGCCTTTTTTTATCCTTTTCTATAAACTTAATTACTTCACTGACTAATTCATTGTCTTTATATTCTCCATTAATTTTATTTAAATTTTCGTGGAAGTTTTTTGATTCAAATATTTCTTTATATGCTTTATCAAGCCCTATTATTTTTTTATTATCATATTTTTTTCTTCTTAAACCTATGAGGTTTAAACCTTGTAGATAATTCCTGTTTCCTATCGATAACCCGAAAGGTATTACATCTTTTAATACTCCTGTCATCCCTCCTATCATTGCCAATCTTCCAATTCTTGTAAATTGTTGTACTGCAGAATTTCCCCCTATAACAACTGAGTCTTCTATAGTGACATGCCCCCCCAATGGAACGTTATTGGCAATTATCACCTCATTTCCAATTATACAATCATGAGCAATGTGTGAAGAAATCATAAAAAGACATTTATTACCGATTATTGTCTTAGATCCTCCACCAGAGGTTCCTGGATTAATAGTTACATATTCTCTGATGAGATTATTTTCACCTATATCAAGACTATTTTCCTCATTTTTAAATTTTAAATCCTGAGGTTGCGTGCCTATCGAAGCAAATGGAAAGATTTTTGTTTGTTTTCCTATTTTAGTATTACCTTCAATGTGAACATTCGAGACTAATTCTACTCCTTCTTCTATCTCTACTTCTGCTCCTACATAACAAAATGGACCTATCTTAACATTTTTACCAATTTTAGCATTTTTATCTATTACACTAGAATTATGTATCATTATTTTCTATCCACTATTGTTGCTGACCATTCAGCGTCGGCCATTCTTTTTCCATCTACTCTAGCAGTACCTTTATATTTCCAAACTCTACCGTGAGATCTAGTTGCCTCAATATCTAAGTGTAATTCACAATCTGGTATTACTGGATTTCTAAATCTTGCTTTATCTATACCCATTAAATATACCAATTTATTTTTATATTCTTTTGGGTCAATTCCTAAAGCCGTTAAAGCAGCTGCTGCTTGACCAAAAGCTTCAACTATAAGAACTCCTGGCATAACTGGTTGTTCAGGAAAATGGCCTTGAACGTAAAAACCATTTTTTTTTACATGCATAATAGCTGTAGCAGATTTTAAAGGAACTATTTTAGTAAGCTTATCTATTAATAGCATAGGTTCTCTATGTGGTAACAGACTTTCAATCTTTTTTTTATCTATAGAATTTTCAGTCATTTTTTTTATTTTCTTTTATAAATTGTTTTAAAGGTATTGCTGGATAACCCATTACAGTAGTATTGTCTTCAATATTTTTTACTACGCCGCTACCACCACCAATTTTAACATTATTACCAATCTTCAAGTGTCCAGAAATTCCAGCTTGACCTCCAATAGAAACATTGTTGCCTATGATAGAACTACCAGCAAAACCCACCTGTCCTGCTATCATACAGTCGTCACCTATTTTTACATTATGAGCAACATGTACTTGATTATCTAAGTAAGTGTTTTTGCCGATTACTGTTTCACCTATTGAGCCTCTATCAATAGTACAAGACGAAGCTAATTCAGCATAATTTTTAATTATTACTTTCCCTATATGTGGAAATTTAAAGTTTTTATTTTTTATAGGTATAAAACCAAATCCTTTTTGTCCCAATTTACACCCGTCTTGAATTACTACATCATCACCTATAATTGAGTTTTTAATCATAATTTGAGATCCGATTACACAATTTTTTCCTATAACAACGTTATGTTCAATTATAGTATTACTACCAATAATAGAGTTTTCACCTATTTTAACATTTTTTCCAACTAAAACATTGTTACCAAATTTTACGTTTTTAAAATTAATAGCATTTGGGTTAGCTAAATTATCGTCCGGGTAGTCTATATCGGAACCTGGGTAAAATTTTTTTACAATCTTAGCGAGCTCAAATAGTACAACTTTTACAATTATCGGTGTGCAAGATTTAGGTAAAAATAATTTTAATTTTTCAGTTGTAATGCAAAAAGATGCTTTTGTATTTTTAGCTAATACTGAATACTTTGAGGAATCTAAAAATGTTAAATCGTCATTTGTAGCTTCATCTAAACTTTTTACATCAAAAATTGAAACATTGTTTTTAAACGAATGATCTTTAAATAAACTATCAATTTTATAAGGACCACTGTTTTCAAAGAATTTTTTTTGAAACATTTTTTATTATTTTATATTAAGTGTCTTCACTTCTTTGTTGAGAATTTCCATTATTTGATCTGTAATTTCTAAACTTGCATCTCCTAATAAAACAATATTTTTATCAATAACTAATTTGATATTATTCTGTTCCATATATTTTTTTACAATAGGATTTAATTTCTGAAGAAGCTTTTTTTTTGCCTCTACTCTTAATTGACCTATTTTCTTGAAAGATGCTTGTTTATTTTTTTGATGATTTGCTACTTTTTTTCTTAAAACTTCAATTGCTTTATTATATTCTTCTTTTGTTAAAATTTTTTTTTTAGCAATTAGTTCTCTTTCTTCAATACGAATTTTTTCCTCATCTTTGTTAAATTTTTCTGTTGAGTCTATAACTTTTTTTTTCAAAAGATCTTGAGCTTGCTTTCCGGCTTTACTTTGGTTTAAAACCTTTGCAAAATTTATAAAATAAGTTTCAGCGCTAATGTTTGTAGTAAAAAAACTTAGAATTATTAATAATATAAAAATTTTTGTATTTTTCATCAAAAAGTTGTTCCTAGTTGAAATTTAAAACCTTGTGTAACATCAGTGCTGGCTTTTGTAATATTCTCAGCAAAAATTACTGTCATTGGCCCTAAAGGGGAAAGCCAGACTGTGTTAATACCAACAGATGATCTCCACTTATTACTGTCATCTATAGAACTATCATAATCAACACCCCAGTTATTACCAATGTCAAAAAATAAACTCACGTCAGTTTTTGTACTCTCTGGTAAAAAATTTGGAAAATTAGCATCAAATTTAAATGATGATGCGTAGTTACCTCCTACATAATCTGATCCATCTTTAGGCCCAATTTTTCCTGACTCAAAACCTCTTAGTCTTGATGTTGGTAATTTTTTTCTTTTACTTAATCTCACATCTTCATCAAAACCATTTACTGATGAAGCATAAAATTTAAATGAACCAATTACACCTTCTGTGAAGCTATTATATGTTGCAAATGAAACGTTATTTGAAAGTGAAGGTGAGTCTGCATATACTGGTATACCTTGTGAGAATGATAAAAAATATCCATCTGTAGGCATAAATGATCTGTCTCTTTTATCTAATGACACCCCATAATCAAAAGTTAAATCAGTAAATGTTCCAGCCTGCTTTTTTAACTTATCGCTTGCTTTATCTTGAACAGTCATTTTGTCGGATGTAAATTGCAAAGCTGGACTTAAATACACATCTTTGTATTGTTCAAAAGATGTATTCACGCCGAGCTGAATCAAACTATTTTCGTATCCTGATGTAGTACTGTCATTATCTGTGCTGCCCACATAAAAGCCTAAAGAGTTACCTGAATAATTATAATTTGGATTTGTTGCAGCAATCTTACCTTTGAACGTGTCGGCGCTAAAATCAAGAAAAGAGGATAAATTAATTCCTCTACCAAGCCAATTATTCTCTGTCACACCTAGAGATAAGGTTCCTCCATCAGTTCCAAAACCAGCACCGGCAGTAATTTCTCCAGTTGGTTTTTCCTCAACATTAATATCAATTATTTTACTATTAAATAACTCACCATCCTTAACACTATGCTTAATATCACCAAATATATTTTTAGACTTCAGTAATGATATAGTTTGATCTAATTTTAATCGATTAAATGGATCTCCCTCATCTAACAAAAGTGCTGATCTAATTACGCTCTCGTTAGTCACAGTATTGCCAGTTATATTAACTTTTTCAACTAATTTTTTTTCACCTTCATAAATATTAAGTACTATTTCTATGAAATCACTATTAACAATTTCATTTACTGAGTGTTCTATAAATTGTAAATCATTTTCGGCAATTAAAAGATCTAAATTCTCAAGAAGTTTTTTTACTTTAAAAGGAGAATAAAATTCTCCAACTATTTTTTTAAATTCTTTATCTAGATCTAGAAAAACTTTTTTATTCAAAGAAGGATCAATATTAGAACTTATTTTAGAAATCCTATATTTTTTTCCTGCATTGATATTATATGTTACAGTAGCAGATTTATTATTATTTACAGTTGCGCTAGTTGAAAGTATTTGAACATCATAATAACCACTATTTTTATAATAATTTTCCAATAATCTTTTATCAAGTTCAATATTTTTTTCACTTAAATTAGTATTCTTAGTCAAAAATTTCCAAATTTTATTTTCTTCAGAAACAATAATATCTCTCAATCTCTTTTCTTTAATCTTTTTGTCACCAATAAAATTAATTTTAGAAATTTTAAGTTGATTCCCTTTAGATATAGAAATATTTAAATTTAATCTATTTTCTGAAAATTTTTCTATGTTCGCATCAACTTCTGCAAAATTAAAACCTAAAGCTTCATATATAGATTTTATAATTATAATGTCTTTAGCTACATTACTTGTAATAAAAGGTCCTTTTTCTTTAGAGTTAATATTATCAAGAATTACTTTTTTTACTTTGTTAGCTTTTTCACCAGAAATTTGTATAATATTTATTGTTGGATATTCTTTTACAAATATTTTGAGTTTCTTATTTTCATAAGAAACTTTCACGTCTTCAAAAAATTCTGTCTCAAAAAGGTTTTTTAGGATATCATTTACATCTTCTTTGCTGTAGTCAGATTGATCTTTAATTTCTCCATAAACAATGATTGTTTCATCGGTAATTCTATCATTTCCAACTATTTCAAGATTTAAAGCCACGGAACTAGAGAAATTCAAAAATCCTAAAAAAAACAACAAAGTGAAAGCAAATTTTTTAATCATATTTTTTTAAACCTAAGTTAACAACGTTCCTTGTCCATAGATCAACAGAGTAAATACTTTTTAAATTATTAGGCTTTTGTATAGCATACTTTTTATAATTTTTATCTTTCAAAACTAATAATAATTGCTCAATAATACCATTAAATCTTATTTTTTTTTTTAAAAACTGATCAACTAATATTTCATTAGCCGCATTTAAAATTATAGGCGTAGATGGGTATTTTTCTAAATATGGCAGTAATTTCATTGACGGAAATTTTTTTTTATCAACATTAAAAAATTCTATCTTTCTTAAATCTATCTCTCTCTTTTTTACCCCTTGTACTTTTGAAATTTCGTCTCCGAAAATGGCATTTGAAATTGGCACTGACATATCTGGTTCATGATAAAGAAATTTTGTGATTCCATTTTTAAATTTTACTATAGCGTGTATGAGAGATTGAGGGTGAATAATAATTTTAAACATAGATAAAGGGTATGAAAATATTCTTTCAGCTTCTAAAATTTCAAAGATTTTGTTCATCATAGTAGCTGAATCTATTGAAATTTTTTTTCCCATCGACCATTTTGGATGTTTAAGCGCTTGAGATGGGGTAATTTTTTTAAAGTCTTTTATTTTTTTTTTTAAAAAAGGACCTCCAGATGCAGTTATATATATTTTTTCTACTTCATTTTTTTTTGTTTTTTCAATAAGTTTCATTATTGAAAAATGCTCTGAGTCTATTGGTATTACTTTTATTTTATATTTTTTAACAATATTGCTTAATAATTTCCAGCCACAAATAACGGTTTCTTTATTTGCTATCAATAAAGTTTTACTTTTCTTTGTAAATTTTAAAGTTGGCTTTAAACCAGCTAAACCAGGTATAGCCGCAACAGTTATATCTATTTTTTCATTTATTTTTACTGACTCAAAATGATTATAAATTTTTACATTTTTTTTTTTAAATTTTTTCGCAACTTTTAAATAGGTATCATAATTTGACACAATAAAGTTTTTTGGATTATATAAATAAATTTGTTTTTTTATTTCATAAAAATTTTTATTAGCCATTAAAGTTTCAATAGTAAATAGTTTTGAATTTGATTTGATTATTTTTAATGTTGTATTTCCAATTGATCCTGTAGAACCAAGAATATTAATTTTTTTTTTCATTATTTAGGAGACCAAATTAAAATAAAGATTAAACCAAATGGAATACCTAATAACATTCCATCTATACGATCTAAAATTCCGCCATGTCCAGGTAATAAAGATCCGGTGTCCTCTAATTTTGATTTTCTTTTTAAAAATGAAAAAAACAAATCACCAAGTTGACAACCTATAGATACAAAAATTGAAAAAAAAATGTAAATATAAATATAAGAATAGTCAGAGTTAAAAAGAATAAAATACGTAATCAATGAAATCAAGGAAGCAAAAAAAAGGGATCCAAGGCTTCCAAATATAGTTTTATTTGGACTTATATTGGTTAATTTAGGACCTTTAAATAATTTTCCAAAAGTTAAACCGCCTATATCAGAAAAAATGCAAATTAAAATTATAAAAAATAAAACATTCTTTGGTTCTGCGCTCAAACTAAATAAAAAAAAAATATTTGTAATTGAAAAAATATAAATTACGTATGTTAAATTAGCAAAAAAAGCTTTAAGATGATTTTTTCTAAAAATTATTGAGATAATTGCAAAAAATTCTAAGCTTGAAACAACAAAAATTAAAATTAAACAAAACAACAAAAAGAAATTGTTAATATAAATAACTGAAAAAAGTAAAAGTAGAAGTAAAGAAGTAAATATTCTTTTTTTTATTTCCATGTTCATTATATGCTACCAAAATTTCGTCTTATTTTAACATAGTTGTTAATTATTTTCTTAAGATCTTTTTCTTTAAAATCAGGCCATAATTTATCTAAAAAATATAATTCAGTATATGCTAGTTGCCAAAGCATAAAGTTGCTTAGTCGCTTTTGACCTCCAGTTCTAATCAAAATATCTGGATCTGGGAGTAATTGTGTGTATAGGTTTTTGGTAATATTTTTTTTATTTATTCTTTGTTTTTTTTTTAAAATTTTTAAAAAGGAACTAATTAATTCATCTTTAGATCCATAGTTTAAAGCTAAATTAACTGTCAGTTTTTTATTTTTTTTTGTTTTATCTATTGTTTCGCTTAATACTTTTTTTATATTTGTTGGTAATTTTTTTATATTTCCGAGAATTTTAATTTTTATTTTATTTTTTCTAATATTATTTATTTCTTTTTCAAAATAAGATTTTATTAAACTAAATAAAAATTTTACTTCAGTTTTTGGCCGCCTCCAATTTTCAGTTGAAAAAACATAAAAGCTAACAATAGGTATTTTAAATTTTATAGAAGATTCTACAATTTTTTTAACTGTTTGAACTCCCTGTAGATGTCCGTAATTTCTTCCTTTATTTCTTTTTTTCCCCCACCTACCATTACCATCCATAATAAAGGCAACGTGGTTAAGATTATTCATATTTGAAGTATTTCTTTTTCTTTTTCGCCTAATATTTTTTCAATATTAGATATATTTTCATCTGTTATCTTTTGTATATTTTTCTCAAACGATTTACTTTCATCTTCTGTAATTTTTTTATCTTTTAGTAATTTTTTAACCTCTTCATTACCATCTCTACGAATGTTTCTTATAGACACTTTATTCTTTTCACCCATTGATTTTAAAACCTTAATTAAATCTTTTCTTCTTTCTTCAGTTAAATCTGGAATCCTTATTCTTATCATTTGTCCATCAATTTGAGGATTAATACCTAAGTCTGATTCTTTGATAGCTTTATCGAGTAGTGGAACATTTCCCTGATCCCAAACTTGAACTGAAATCATTCTAGCTTCGGGAACACTTACCGTGCCAATTTGATTTACTGGCATTTGTTGGCCGTAAACATCAACTTTAATCATATCTAGCATAGACGCGTTTGCTCTACCAGTTCTTAAAGTCGATATTTCTTTTTTAAAAGACTGAATTGTCTTTTCCATTCTAGATAAATAGTTTTGTTCATTAAACTCTGAACTCATTTTTAAACTCCTTCACCAACCTTATATCTTATAAAATCGATAATTTTAGAACCTTTGAGTATATCAGAAACTTTTTGTTTTGGATCCATTATCCACATTTGATTAAGAAGAGTATTATCTGAAATAAATTTATTTAATTTTCCGTTCGAAATTTTATCAATCATTTCTGGCTTTTTTCCAGAGTTTAATAGTTCAGCTTTAATAATTTCTAATTCTTTATCTAAGATTTTTTTATCTAAACCCTCTTTGTCAATTGAAAGAGGGTTTGAAGCTGCTATGTGCATTGCTAATTTAACCCCAACTTCTTTAGAGTGTTCAGAATTTTCTAATTTCACTATCGAAATGATTTTACCAACATTTTTTTCTAAAGCGCTATGAACATAACTAAAGTTTATTCCATCAACTTTATTAAAGAATTTTGACCTTCTAAGGGTAATTTTTTCTCCAATTTTAGCGATTAGATCAATTAAGTTATCTTTTACAGTGATCTTGTTCTTCATTTTTGCTAAAGTAATTTTTTCTAAATTTCCTTTTTGAACAAAACTTATTTCAGATATTTCTTTACAAAAAGATATAAAATCAATATTTTTTGCTACAAAATCTGTTTCGCTATTAATTTCTACTATTGATATTTCACCCTCTTTCTCATGAACTAAAGCCAAACCTTCGGAAGCAGTTCTGCTCATTTTTTTTGAAGCTTTAGCTATTCCTTTTTTTCTTAAAAATTCAATTGATTTTTCTATGTCACCGTCGCTATCATCAATTGCTAATTTGCAATCTTTAAATCCTACTCCTGTTATTTCACGAAGTTTTTTTATATTTGCTAATAAATCTTTGTTAGACATCGGGTAATTAAAATAAAAATTATTTTTTTTTTGGTTTATTCTTTTTTTCTTCTTTTTTAATTGATTTAGCTTTATCTTCAGGTTCTTTTTTTTCTATATGTTTTTCAGCATCTAAAATAGTGTCCTTTAAAAGATTACAATAAAGATTGATAGATCTTCTAGCATCATCATTTCCAGGTATAGGAAATTTTATATCTGTAGGATCAGAATTTGTATCTAAAACTGCAGCAATAGGTATGTTTAGCTTTATAGCTTCTTTGACTGCCAAAGACTCTATATTTGTATCAATTATAAAAATCATTTCTGGAATTTTTTTCATTTCTGCAATTCCGCCTAGAGATCTTTTTAATTTATCTTTCTCTTTTCCAAATTTTAATATTTCTTTTTTAGTAAATCCTGTATCTTCTTTTGAAAGTTCTTTATCTAACATCTTCATTCTTTTAATTGAGTTCTGTATGGTGTTCCAATTAGTTAACATTCCACCTAACCATCTATAATTGACAAAAAATTGGTTAGTTTCACTTGCTAGTGCACTGACTTGTTCAGAGGCCTGCTTTTTAGTTGAAACAATTAATATTTTACCGCCACTTGATATACATTTATGAACTTCAACTAGTGCATTTTTTAAAAAATTTACAGTTTGTGTTAAATCAATAATGTGTATAGAGTTTTTTTCACCAAAAATATAAGGTTTCATTTTTGGGTTCCATCTTAATGTTTTGTGACCTAGATGTACTCCAGCTTCTAATAGTTGTTTTATATTTACTTCTGGTACGTTCATATTTTTTCCGGTTAATCCACCACAGCTATTCCAAATATTTGGACCGGGAGGGCATTTGCCCTTAATGCTGTGTGCGAAATTAAGCTTTGATATATATTTATTTTACTAAAATCAAGCAACTAAAAACTTATTTTTCTCACATATTGCATACTTTTTACATAATTAAAGGTTTTTAGGTCAAACTTTCTGTTTTTTTCTAATTTAAAAGCAAGTTTCTTATTATTGTTGTTTATAATTAGGTTTATTTGTGTCTTACCTTCTTCACTGAGCACTTTTTGTAATTCTTTCATATTATAATTTTCAGATAATTCTATTGAGACCTTTTCATAAGGTTTATTAACAATCTCACTTAGATCAAGAATTTTTCTCAAATTTACTCTTTTAATATTTTTGTCATTACTTGCTCTATCTTTTTGGAGAGTTAGTACAAAAGATGATGATTCTTTTAAAATTTCTCTATTAGTAGTTAGCATATCAGAAAAGAGAAATAGCTCATATTCGCCACTGTTATCGCTAAATTTAACGATTGCAAAAGGATTACCTTTTGAGCTTTTTTTTTCTTGAATGGACATAATTGTACCAGCTACTAAACTTTCATTTAAATTACTGTTTATAAAGTCTTTATAAGAAATTATTTTTAATTGTGAAAAAATTGAGACAAATTCATTTAAAGGATGATCAGAAATATAAAAGCCTAAGGATTTAAATTCTTCAAATAATAAGTCTTTTTTAGACCAAGATGTACTGTCTTCAAATTCAAAATTTTCATTCTCAACATCTCCAAGGGATTCAAATAAATTTTTTTGATTGCTATTTTTTTCATCATAATTATTTTTTATTTTTTGAATGATTTTTGGTATAGATTTAAATAATTTATTTCTGTTTTCATCAATTTTATCGAACGCCCCTGCTTTTACAAGACCTTCAAGCTGTAATTTATTCACATCTTTAGGGTTCACTCTGCTGATAAAATTATTTAAGGATTTAAAATTGCCGTTTTTTTTTCTCTCATTTACAATATTTGAAATAGCTTCGAATCCCACACTTTTTATAGCTCCCAATCCATAATAAATTTTATTTTTTTTTGCTTTAAATTCTGCGAAGCAATTATTAATACAAGGTCTAACTACTTCAACTTTAAGTCTTTTTAATTCTTCAACATATTCCCGAAGTTTGTCTGTGCTTGTTAGAGCTGTAGACATTGCAGCAGCTATAAAATCTTCTTTGTGATAAGTTTTTAAAAATGCTGTTTGATAAGCTATCAACGCATAAGCTGCGGCATGACTTTTGTTAAACCCGTATTCTGCAAAAGGTTCTATCTTAGTAAAAACATAATTTGCTACATCTTTTTTTATCCCATTTTTTACAGCACCATTTACAAAACTTTCTTTTTGTTTTTCAAGTTCTGCTCTTTTCTTTTTTCCCATTGCTCTTCTTAATATATCTGCTTCCCCAGCTGTAAATCCTGCTAAAGTTTGAGCTATTTGCATAACTTGTTCTTGGTAAATTATTATTCCGTATGTAGGTTTTAAAATTTTTTCTAAAGACTCATGAATATAATTTGGCTTTTTTAAACCGTTTTTACAATCATTATAAATTGGAATATTGCTCATAGGACCAGGTCTATACAAAGCTACTAAAGCTATAATATCATCAAACTTGTTTGGCTTCATCTGTCTTATTGATTCTCTTACACCTGTACTTTCTAGCTGAAATAAACCAGTAGTTTCACCGGTAGATAACATTTTAAAAACGTTTTCATCTTGCAAATTTATTTTAGTTATATCTAAGTTTATATTTTTTAAAGATAGCATTTTCAAAGTTTTATCTATGACTGTAAGAGTTGTCAGTCCTAGCAAATCAAATTTGACTAAACCAGCGTTTTCAGAAGAGTACATATCAAATTGAGTAGATGGCAAAAATAAATTAGAACTGTGATCTTTATATAAAGGTACTTGCTGAGAAAGCTCATCTCCAGCTATAACAACACCTGCAGCGTGAGTTGCCATATTTCTATTCAAACCTTCTAACTTCAAAGAAATCTCTATTAACTTTTCCACTTTTTCATTATTTTTTATTTCATCTTTAAATCGAGGTTCTCTATCAATAGACTCCTGTAATGATAAAGGTCTAGAAGGGTCAAATGGTATCATTTTACATATTTTATCAACGTGCCCATAAGGCAGTCCTAAAACCCTACCTACATCTCTTAAGGCCATTCTTGCTTTTAACTTTCCAAATGTAATTATATGTGCGACACCATTTTTATATTTAGATTTTAAATACTCAAAAACTTTGTCTCTTTTTTCTTCACAAAAATCTATATCGAAATCTGGCATTGAAATTCTATCTGGATTTAAAAATCTTTCAAATATCAAATCAAATTCTATTGGATCTAAATCGGTTATATCAAGACAATAAGCTACTAATGATCCAGCTCCAGAGCCACGTCCAGGGCCTACCGGAATACTATTTTTTTTTGCCCATTTGATATAATCAGAGACTATTAAAAAATAACTAGAATAATCCATAGAGTTTATAATATTTAATTCATGGTTTAATCTGTCTTGGTAAACAACCTTTAAATCTTCTTTTGATTTATTTGAATTTTTTTTAAAAATAAAATTATTTAATCTATTTTTTAATCCTTCATTAGCTTGAGCTAATAATTCATGCTCAACAGTTTTGTTATTTTCTGTTTTAATCAATGGTAGTTTAGGATTAGATTTTTTTGGTTTAAAATTAAATCTATAAGGAAAATTAAAATTATTTTTTAATGCCTCAGGAATATCATTATATAATTTTTTCAATTGACTATCATATTTAAAATAGTGTTCGTTATTGAATTTTACTCTATCAGTTTCATCAACAAATCTTTTTTCACCAATACAAGTCAAAGCATCGTGAGCTTCGTGCATATCTTGATTAATGTAAAAAACCTCCTGAGATGCGATGAGAGGAAGATCGTATTTTTTTGAAACTGGAATTATAAAATTTTCAAAGTTTTTTTCTCCTGGTTCATTATGACGCTGAATTTCAATATAAAACCTATCTTTAAATTTTTTTTTGAATTCTATTATTATTTTTTCTAATGATTTTATTTTATTTGCTTTAAATAATTTACCAAAAAAATCATACTGATTGCCTGATAAAAGTATCAAACCTTCATTGTTTTCAAGTAGATCAATTAAAAGACAATGAGGATCTGAGGTTTCATTAATTGATAGATAGCTTTTAGAAGATAATTTTGTTAAGTTTTTATAACCAATTTCATTAGAAGCAAAGATAGGAAGTCTTCCAATTATTGTATCTGAAATAAAGTTTATTTGAGTGCCTATAATAGGATGTGTACCTGTTTTACTAATTTTTTCTGAAAATTCTAATGCACCACATAAATTATAACTATCGCAAATTCCTATAGATTTAATTTTATTTGATCTTGAAATCTCAGAAAGACTTTCAATTTTTATAGCACCTTCACATATTGAATATTGAGTGTGTACTTTAAAATTGCAAAATTGATGATCACTTTTAGACATTAACTCTTTTTATCTTACCATCAAAAATACTCAACTTATAATCTGCTTTACTAGCTAATTCTCTATTATGAGTTGCAAATAAAACTGCTTTATTCAATTTTTTTAATTTAAGAAAATATGAAAAAATATCTTTTGACGTTCTAAAATCTAGGTTACCTGTTGGTTCATCAGCTAATATTAAGTCTGCTTTTGTTATTAAAGCTCTTGCTATTGCAACTCTTTGTTGTTCTCCGCCTGATAACTCACTTGGAAAATGATTAATCCTTTCAATTAAATTTACTTCTTTCAAAATTTTTTTTGCGGTTTTTTTTGATAAGTCATAGTCTTTTCCTTGAATTAACAATGGCATTAACACGTTCTCGATAGCCGTAAAATCAGACAAAAGATTATTCTCTTGAAAAATCATAGAAATATTATTTTTTCTTATTTCATTCTTGTCTTCATCTGTAAATTTTCTAGAATCTTGACCTTTGAATAAAATATGCCCGCTTGTAGGTGGTTCTATTAGTGATAACATATGTAATAATGACGACTTGCCTGATCCAGACGGTCCGACTAAAGCAATTAATTCCCCTGCTTTAATTTTAATACTCACATTATCAAATATTTTTAAAATTCCATTTCTGTGAGTAAATCTTTTTGCTATTTTGTTAGTTTCTAATAAATATTTAGTCATATTTAAGTGCTTTAGTAGTATCCATATTGGAAATAATTTTTGCAGGAAAATAAGATGCAATTATACTCGTTAATAACGAAAATATAAAAATTATTGATGTTGATAAAAAACTTATTTCACTTGGCATTTTATCTAAAAAATAAACATCTGGTGGAAATATTTCTAAATTAAATATTGATGAAAGAATAATTCTGATTTCCTCTATATATATTGAAAAAATAATTCCAAAACTAACTCCTGCTACAGTTGCTAAAAAACCAATTGTAAAACCAGTTAAAAAAAAAGTTTTAATAATTGATTTATCTCCTAAGCCTAGAGTTTTTAAAATTGCTATTTCTCTAGTTTTGTTTTTTATTAAAATTGTGAGTCCTGAAACTATATTAAAGGCAGCAACGATTATTATTAATGTTAAAATGACAAACATAACATTTCTTTCAACTTTTAAAGCGCTAAAAAATGTTTTGTTTATATCAGTCCAAGAGTAAACAAAGAAATCAGGATAGCTTTTTTTAATTTCTTCTTTGTATTTATCTGCTTTAAGTGGGCTCTCTAAGTATATTTCAATATTCAAATCTTTTTTAGTCTTTTCAAATATTGATAGAATGTCTTCAATATTTAGAAAAATCATATGTTTATCAAATTCTAAAAATCCACTATTAAAAATGCCAGCTACTTTATAAGTCTCCTGTTTTGGAATTTTTCCTAAAGGTGTATTTATAAAAGTTGAAGACATTAAACTAAAAGAGTCACCAGGAAATAAACCTAAAACAGAAGCTAATTCAGCACCAATTATAGCAGAATTTTTTTTAAAGTTTTTTATACTTCCATCTTTAATTTGTTTTTCCAAAAATTTAAAATTTTTGAAATCATTTTTATCAATACCTTTTAATGAAACACCTTTTGTATTTTGTTGTGTTATAGCAACGCCTTCTCCATTGTATGAGCGAGTTATATTAAAGTTATCAATTTTTTTTTCTAACTCTTTTTCAAATTTTTGATCAATATTTGCTTGATAGGGTTCAATGATAATATGTGGATTTAGTCCCAATAATTTGTTGGTTAGATCAGTTCTAAAACCATTCATTACTGACATTACAATTATTAAAATTGCAACACCCAACATAATACCAACAAAGGAAAAAATAGAAATTATCTTTAAAAAACCTTCTTTTTTTTTTGGTTTCAAATTTCTTGATGAGATTAATCTTTCAACTTTATTAAACAATTTAGCTCTTAAGTTTAGTTATTATTTTGTCTAAACTTTGAATTTCAGTTTTTCCATTTAATTCATTGTATTCAAAGTTGTCATCTTGTGATTTGGTCCCAACAATTATTTGACTAGGTACACCAATTAAATCATGTTTTTTAAATTTATTTGACATATTTTCTTCAACATCATCTAACAATACGTCAATATTTTGTTTTTTTAATTGATTGTAAACTTTTTCAGCTTTTAAAAGGTTTTCATTATCATTTTTGTTAAACTTTGGAATAATTACTGCATCAAATGGAGCTATTGATTTTGGCCATTTCATTACGTTATTGTTGTAGTTGGCCTCTATAATTGCACCAACTAATCTCGATACACCTATACCATACGACCCCATCTTTACGGCAACTTTTTTTCCATCTTGGTTATCTATTAAACAATTTAGTGATTTTGAATATTTGTCTCCAAAGTAAAAAATATGACCCACTTCTATTCCTTTAGTTTTCACTTGGTCCGGTTTTATAACTTTTTTATCAAATTCTGTTTGGTTAAACTTTTCATCAGTTACAGCATAAATAGAAGAGTATTTGTTTCTCATTTTCTCAAGAGATAGATCATCTTTAGTAAATGCATCAAGATCTACATTAAATATTTTTTTATCAGCATAAATTTGACTTTCTCCTGTTTCTGCTAAAATAATAAATTCATGTGATAAATCTCCACCAATCGGACCTGTGTCAGCAGCCATTGGAATTGCTTTTAATCCTAATCTTTCAAAAGTTTTTAAATATGAGTAAAACATTTTGTTATAAGATTTTTTGGCTGAAAATTCGTCGAGATCAAATGAATATGCATCTTTCATATAAAATTCTCTACATCGCATTACTCCAAATCTTGGTCTTATTTCATCTCTAAATTTCCATTGTATATGATAAAGCATTTGAGGTAATGACTTGTAAGATTTAATACTAGATCTAAAAATTTCTGTAATAAGTTCTTCGTTGGTGGGTCCATAAAGCATTTCTCTCCCTTGTCTATCTTTTATCCTCAGCATTTCATCTCCATAGTCATCGTATCTGCCACTCTCTTTCCAAATTTCAGCTGATTGAATGGTTGGCATTAACATTTCTTGAGCACTGATGTTATTCTGTTCTTCACGAACAATCTGTTCAATTTTTTTCATAATCTTAAATCCTAACGGAAGCCAAGAATAAATTCCTGCGGAAGATTGCTTTATCATACCGGCTCTTAACATTAGTTGATGAGATTTAATTTTAGCCTCAGATGGCAAGTCTTTTGTTATTGGTATAAATAGTTTTGATAGATACATTATTGTAAATAATCCCTTAAATTAAAATATCCATTTGTTACAACATAATATATTGCGAGATATAAAATTGTAGTAATTAATGTAGTAATTATAAATTTTTTTGCAATATTAGGGTTTTTTGGCGCTCCAATATCATTACCTTCTAGACTTTCCTTAAAAATTTTTTTTTCAGAGCGAATTCCTACAGGTAAAACAGAAAAAAAAACTATCCACCAAATTAAGACAAAAATTATTAAAGATCCTGTTATTCCCATTTATATTCTTGCGATGTTAATATTTGTATAAGGTTTTTTTCCTGTTCTTTCTTTTACTATTTTTCTGCAATTTTTCTTTAAAGACTCTATTAAGTTTTTTTCTTGATTTTTACTTTGTAGAGAAAAAGTTCTACATATATTATTAATTTGATCTTCCATATCAAAAATAAAGTTTTCGCTTACATTGTTTTCTGGAATTCCTTTAAAAGAAATTACTGGTTTCTTTATTTTTCCGTTATTAGTTACAATTAGAGTTACTTCTAAATATCCATTTATAGATAAGTTTTTCCTTTCTTTGATAGAGTAAGCATCTTCAGTTACGCCTATTGAGCCATCTAAATACATTTTGCCTGATGGAGCTTTATCTATTATCTTTGGATCTCCTGGAAACATTTTTATTATATCTCCATTTTCTATTAATAAAGCTTGGGGTATTTGCATTTTTTTTGCAAAAATAACTTGTTCTTTCATATGTCTATGCTCACCATGAACAGGTATTATACATTTCGGCTTAACCCAATTATACATATCTTTTAAATCATCTCGATTAGGGTGGCCTGATACATGAACAAATGCATTCTCTTCAGTAATAATTTCAACGTCAGCTTTAGTAATTTTATTCTGTAACTGATATAACTTTTTCTCATTTCCAGGTATTATTTTAGAGGAAAAAATTACTGTGTCTCCTGATTCTAAATAAACGTCTGGATGTATATCGTTTACAATTCTATTCATTGCCCCCATAGGCTCTCCTTGACTTCCAGTACAAAGATATATTATTCTATTTCTTGCAATTTTATTGGCATCCCTAGGGTCAATAGGTTCTATCAAATTTTGTAAATATCCACATTGTCTTGCGGCTTTATAGATTCGATGCATAGACCTCCCAACCAAGCAAATATTTCTATTAGTTTTTTTTGCACAATAAAATACCGTTTCCATCCGAGCTACATTTGAAGCAAAAGAAGTGACTATTATTTTTTTATTTTTAACTTCCATTATTTTTAGTAAACTTTCTCTTACATCAAGTTCAGAGCCAGATCTTCCTTCGCTAAAAACATTGGTAGAGTCACAAATCATTGCTAAGACTCCTTTATTGCCAATACTTTTTAATTTTTCTTTATCAATGTCATTTCCAATTAAAGGATTTGGGTCAATTTTCCAATCTCCAGTATGAAGTACTACTCCAGCAGGAGTGGTAATGCTTAATCCATTTGGTTCAAGAATTGAATGAGTCATAGTTACAAAATCTATTTCAAATGGCCCTAATTTTATTTTTCCATTAAGCTGAACAATCTTTATATAATTTGAAATATCAATTTTTTTTTCTTTAAATTTTTCTTGTAAGAGAGCTGCAGTAAAAGGTGTTGCATATATTTTACATTTTAGGCTTGGCCATATATGTGCAACTGCACCAATATGATCTTCGTGGGCGTGAGTTAAAACTAATCCAAGAAGATCTTTTTTTTTATCAAGAATAAATCCAGGATCAGGATAAATTAAATCAATTCCTGGAATAGAGTCATCAGCAAATGTAACTCCCATATCTACAATTATCCATTTTTGATTATCTTCTTTGCCATATGCATAAAGATTCATATTAGCTCCTATTTCACCAGAGCCTCCCAATGGGCAAAAAATAAGTTCTTCTTTTGTCATAATACTAGCTCCTTATAAATTCTTATAATCCCTTTGATAGTTATATTTTTATCTATTGTTGTTTTTTTTGAAATATAGTTTTTAAAAAAATTTGCGTAACCACCTGTCAATATAATCTTATAATTTGTTTTACTACCTAAAAAAATTTTTTTAATAATATTATTAATTAAACCTTGATAACCCCACAAAAAACCTGAATTTAGAGCATCTTTTGTATTTTTACCGTAACTTTTTTTAACTTTTTTAAGCTTAAGCACAGGGAGTAAAGCTGTAAATTTATTTAAATTTACAATAGAAAGCTTGACGCCTGGAGCAATAACACCGCCACAATAGATACCAGGTTTTTTTATTATATCAAAGGTAGTTGCAGTTCCAAAATCTATTACTAAACAATCTTTTTTATAAATGTTATAAGAGCCAATCGCGTTAGCTATTCTATCAGAACCTAACTGTTTTTCATCATCAACTTTGAATTTTATTAATTTTTTTAAATTAAGTTTTTTAACTTCAATCACTCTAAATTTTTTTTTCTTTAAATCATTTTTGATAGTATTATATATAGTAGGAACAACACTTGAAAACAATACTGCGTTATTTATTTTTTGTGATTTAAATTTTTTAAAAAAAATAATTCTATTTCTTAAAATTTTTAGTTTTTTTGTTTCGATATTATAAAATTCTTTAATTTCAAAATTAGAATTTATGAGAGCAATTTTAGTTAATGTGTTGCCGATATCACCAACAAGATATTTCATGTTAACCTTTGTAAATATTTTTCTTAAACAAAGAAAATTTATCATTTCTTATATCTATTAATAAACTTTCGTAAGACTTTTTAATATCTTTTAAAATTAATTGGTTTGCAACCTTTCTTCTTGAACAGCTAGCTAAAGAAATTGCCTTAAATTTTTTACTATTTGGTGCTGAAACTGTGTTAATACCAACTCCTATAATGAGATATTTTTTTTTTTTATGTGTGATAATTTCCTGAAGAATGCCACTTAATTTTTTTTTCTTAATTAATATATCATTTGGCCATTTAATTTTTATTTCAAATTTTGAGTATTTATTTAAAACACTTCTCAGTATTTGAGCATTTAGAATTGAGAATTCCCGAAACTTAATTTTGTATGAACTGATTTGAAAGAAAATTGAAACAAACATGTTGCCTTTTTTAGATACCCATTTTTTCCCCATAGTTCCCTTACCTTTAGTTTGTTCCACTGCAGTTATAATTGTTGGTTTTATTTTGTTTTTTTTAATTAATTTTATTGCTTCTTCATTTGTGCTTTTTACTTTTTTAAATTTTGAAATTTTAAATTTCATTAATATAAAAATATCGTATTAACAATATTATTTAAAAGTGAAGGATATAAAAAAAATGTAACTAAAATTATACAACTTAGAAATATGGTGCTGGTTAAACTTAAGTTTTTTATTTTATCAAATGGGATTTTTAATTCATCAAAATAAATTATTTTAATAATTCTTAAATAATAAAATGCAGAAATTACAGTTGTTAGTAAACCAATTACTGCAAGTGTATACATCTCATTTTCTATTACTGACATAAATATATAAAATTTTGCAAAAAATCCTCCTAACGGCGGTATGCCTGCCAATGAAAATAAAATAATTAAAAAACTTAATGCCACTAAAGGATGCTTTTTAGATATACCTGACAAGTCGTTTATTTCTTCTGTGTACTTACCATCTTTCTTCATTAATAGAATGCAGCCGAAAGCACCAATATTCATCACTATATAAATAGTTATATAGACTATTGAACTGCTATATCCAGAAACAGTTCCAGTTGCGACTCCAGCTAGCGCATATCCTATGTGTCCAATAGAGCTATAAGCCATTAATCTTTTAATATTTTTTTGTCCGATAGCTGCTACCGCACCAAGTATCATTGAGGCAATAGAAATAAAAACAATAATCATTTGCCACTCGATTAAAATATTTTCAAAAGGAATTTGCATAAATCTAATTAGAACAGCTAAACCTGCAACTTTAGGAACAACTGCAAAAAAACTGGTTATCGAGGTAGGTGATCCTTCGTAAACATCTGGTGTCCACATATGAAATGGAACAGCAGAAATTTTAAAAGATAAACCAACTAAAACAAAGACTACTGCAAAAATAGCTCCAGTATTTTCTGAATTTAATTGCCTAGCAATTAAATCAAAATTTGTAGAACCGGTAAATCCGTATAAAAGTGAAAATCCGTATAATAATAAACCAGATGATAAAGCGCTTAATACAAAATATTTAATTCCTGCTTCGGTGGACTTGATATTGTCTCTATCTATTGCAGCTAAAATATATAATGACAAAGATTGCAATTCTAATCCTAAATAGAATAGTATTAAATCATTTGAACTTACCATAAAAAACATTCCTAAAATTGAAAGAAGTATAATTATTGGATATTCAAATTTATTTATTTTACTCTCTTTTATGAATTCTTGAGAAAAAAATAGCACAAAAACACTTGCAAAAATAATTAGTAATTTTATAAAATCAGTGAATTGATCTCTTATAAAACTATCTGAAAATATTTTAACACTTATATTTCCACTATTGATTATTATTATGCTTGAAACTATTAAAATCAAAATAGATAATTTTGTGATTAAATTAAAACTATTTTTAATAAAAACACCAATCATAAGAATACTTAAAATTGATATTGATAAAAAAATTTCAGGCAGCAGTATATTCAAATTATCCATTATTTGCTTGTTGTTAAGTGATAAACTAAATCCATTTGATAATTTAAAATTAAATTATTTACAGAAGAGCTCATAGTATCAATTAAAGGTTGAGGGTAAAATCCAAAAAAAATTGTAAATATCGCTAATATTGTTAACATTAAAGTTTCTAAAATATTCAAATCTTTTAATTTTCTTATTTTATCATTTGCTATTTCACCAAAGATAACTCTTTTAGCTAACCATAACATATATGCCGCTCCAAGAACTACACCAATACTAGCTAGAATAGCTACTAATTCATTTTTTTGAAAAGCTCCTACTAAAACTAAAAATTCTCCTAGAAAACCACTTGTACCTGGTAAGCCTAAACCTCCTAAAACAAAAATAATAAATATTAATGAAAATCTTGGTAAATAATTTACTACTCCTCCATAAGAAGTGATCAACCTAGAATGAACTCGATCATACAATACTCCAACACATAGAAAAAGAGCTGCCGATATAAGACCGTGACTTATCATTTGAAAAATACCACCTTCAATACCTTGTTTAGTAAGTGTAAAAATTCCCAAAGTAACGAAACCCATATGCGCTACTGAGGAATAGGCTATCAATTTTTTCATATCTTCTTGCACAAGAGCTACTAGTGACGTGTAAATTATTGCTACTACACTCAATGTGAAAATTAAAGGAGTAAAGAATTCTGAGGCAACTGGAAACATTGGTATTGAAAATCTTAAAAAGCCATAACCAGCCATTTTTAAAAGAATTGCGGCTAAGATAACTGAACCTGCGGTTGGAGCTTCGACATGTGCATCAGGTAACCAAGTATGAACTGGCCACATTGGCATTTTAACTGCAAAAGAACTAAAAAAAGCTAGCCATAACAAGTATTGATAATCTTTAGAAATTTTGATTTGATAAATTTCAACAACATCAGTTGTTCCTGTTATCCAATAAATTGCAATAATAGCTACTAGCATTAAAACTGATCCTAAAAGGGTAAATAGAAAAAATTTAAATGCAGCATAAACTCTTTTTGGCCCACCCCAAATTCCAATGATTAAGAACATTGGTATTAAACCTGCTTCAAAAAATAAATAGAAAACAACTAAATCTAAAGAACAAAAAACTCCAATCATAAAAGTTTCTAGAATTAAAATTGCAATTAAAAATTCTTTGACTCTTTCCTTAACACTGTTTATGCAAGAAATTATACAAATTGGAGTAATGAAAGCTGTTAAAACTATAAATAAAATTGAGATACCGTCTACACCTAATTTAAATTTTATTAAGCCACTAATCCAATCACTTTCCTCAATAAATTGAAAATCAGTAGATTTATTATCAAATATATACCAAAGAAATAATACTAAAAAAAAATTAGAAATACTTGTAAATATTGATACATATATCGAACTTCGGTTGCTACTTTGTGATCTAGATAGCAAAATAAAAACTGAACCTAAAAAAGGCAAGATTATAATTGTAGTTAGTATTGGAAATTCCATTTTAATTCAAAATTAAGTAAGTTATTAAAGCTGTTAAACCTATTAACATCACAAAGGCATAGTCGTATATATAACCAGTTTGAAATTGCACGGCTTTATTAGAAATAAATTTAATTATTTTTGAAAATCCATCTGGTCCATATCTATCAATTGTGTTTTGATCACCCTTTTTCCAAAATAATATTCCTATATTTTTTATCGGCTTTACTAAAATTGCCTCATAGAGTTCATCTATATACCATTTGTTTAATAAAAAATTATAAAGAGGAGCGTTCGTATTTTTAAACTGATCTAAAATATCCTTATTTTTTATAAAGTAATAATATGAAATAGGTATAGCTAACAT
>MDTG01189516.1_pt1 | contig 27774 bp, 37 predicted proteins | sample 811421 | NCBI WGS metagenome assembly MDTG01 (sample SAMN05326645, study PRJNA326480) | marine metagenome | isolation source: seawater | place: Pacific Ocean: South East | collected 2011
CTTTAATTTCATCCATACCCAAGTTCAATAAGTTAGCATCAATCCTTTCAGATATTTTTTCTTCAGCCATCTCCATAGTAATGTAAAGAACATTCATACCCTCATTCAATATTGAAGAAGCATGATGACACATAAACAAAGATTTACCAACACCTGTACCAGCCATAGCAATGTTAAGAGTTTTTTTACTCAAGCCACCTCTAGTAATAGTATTCAATAAATCAATATCAAACTTAATCTTCTCTTCAACTTTATGATAAAATTCAAACCTGTCGTCAGCATCTTCTAGATAATCATGACCAACAGAATTATCAAAACAAACACCCAAAGCATCCTGCATCATTTTAGGAATAGCATCTTTGGTATGTACTTTATCTCTACCATCAATAATCTTAATAGCATCCATAACAGTATTATATACTGCTCTTTCCTTACACCATTCTTCAGTCTTATCATATAACCAAGTTTCATTTACTGGATTATTTTCTTTTAATTCTGAAACTTTATCTTGAATAGATTTATGGTCGTTTTCAAATAAGTCTTTACGATTAAAGACCTCGTTGGCAATCATGTCTGGATTAGGAACATTATTATATGTAAGGAATAATTTTGTATATTCCTCAAACAATATTCTTTCATTGCGTTCTTCAAAGTATTCAGGCTTGATGAATGGAATCACCTTGCGTGAGAACTCGTCATTATGTAATAGATTATTTAAGATAGTTTCTTCAATACGCATAATTTATATTCTATCTGAAAAAAAGTTAAAAGTCAAGAATCGTCCTGTATCGGCTCAATCTCATCTTGCATTTGTTTGGAATATGTATAGGTCTCTGGCTCAACTGCTTTGATTGCTTCTTTCATTTCATCTTCGCCACCTCTGAAAAGAACTTGCTTCTCAGCCATTTGTTCTTTTATCATAGCCATTAAAAAGTCACCAAGTATTTTTTCAACTTCAACCTTTGGTACTGTCCTATATTTATCTGGACCCTCGATCTCATAATTGTAATCAAGTTTAATAGTTTCATCCTCAGTGGGTTGAAATGCTACTTTACCAAAGGAAACAATCTTATCCTGTAAAATACCCTCTGTGATTTTAAGTTTCATAAACCCTTGTTCGTTGGTTTCTTCTAAGACTTCGTGGGGTAATTGTTCCTGAGCAGTTGCTCGCAACTTGTCAGTATGATAATTTTTAGTTTCCCATTCTTCTTTTGCTTTTAGATAATCCTCTTCCGAGACATAATCATTAGCAGAATGAATAGGTAGATATTCCTTGGGGTTATTCCCCTGAATTATCTCGCTCAACTTCTTTTTCATCTATTTCCTCTAATGTAGATCCACCATACATAAATTTAGTTTTTGTAAAGGCATCTATTTGTTTAAGAACATCTTCAGTAAAATACTTTTCAGGATCGTTGGCGATATGCTTACCGAAAACTTTTTTTCCATCAACAGTAATCCTACCACCAGCAGCATCCCAGATACCTGCTTCAACTGCAAGATCTGTTAGTCCATGATAACGAGAAAGTCCTTTCTCAAAGTTAAGTTTGCATTCTACTTTAGAATTCTCTTTAGTGAATCTAGATTTTTGTGTAGTACATCTAATAATATTTCCGACAACTTCTGTACCATCTTTATCTTTACTCTTACCCAAGAACACGATTGTAGATGCAGCATACTTTAAGCCACCTCCACCACCCATGTCTTTCATAGGAACATAAGATCCGATAACATCGTAAGTATGATTTGTCACAATCATTGGTACATCAAGCTGTGCTAGTTTTAGACTCAATACTCTGAAAGCACCTCTAACTAATTGTGCTCTCGTCATATCACGAGTATCTTTGCCCTCTGCCACATCTGCTACTTCTTTGGTGGTTGAAAGCATACCAAGTGAGTCCAAACAAAATAGGATTGGCTTCCTAGCTGGTTCTGGTACATTTTTATGGTTTTCAAGTATTCGCACAGCTTGAGTACGAAACTCCTGAATAGTAGTGACAGGAACAATCACGAACCTGTTAGAATCAATATCTCTATCTTCGAGGATCTGCTTAGTAAGAGCACCCTCTGTTTCAAAATATATAACACCTGCTTCTTTATCCATGTCTAGAAAGTTTTTAGCAACTCCTAGAGCAAAGAATGTTTTTCCTGTAGAACTTTCACCAGCAAGGGCAGTGACCTTGTTTCCTGGGAGTCCACCATATATAGATCCACTTAATAAAGCATTAAATGCGTAAGACCCTGTGTCAACAAAGTGAACATCAGAGTCTAAAGCATTTTCCGCAAGTCCTGCGTACTCATTATCAAGATTATCTATAAGGTCGTTTAAATAACCAACCATATATTATTCTCCTATTAAATTAAACTTCATTCTTAGTCGGCTCAACAATAACTGGCTCTAATTTATTCATTTGAATATTAGGTGCCAATCTATTTTTGTTTTCCGACCATTTCAATCCAACATATACTCTATACAAACCATCGGCTGTAATGAATACATCTTTATTCCATTCTTCGTATCCTGGAAGAGAAGTTGGTGAAATAATATTATTTGTTTGAGAGGTAGATCTTTCAATCATTAGATCCTCTCCTTCACCAGATCCTTCTTCTTTATATATAGATTCATTTTGAGTGATTCTACCATTTACTTGGTCAGCTAAATCCGACTTCGCAATAGTAGTAGCTTTATCTAGAGCAAACTGTAAGTCATAAGATACAGAAGAACCAACACCATAAATGTATTCGTTAGCATCCCTGTTTCTAATTATGCCTTTTTTAACATCGTGGTCTAAGTACCAAGTCGGCACTTTATTTAGAACACCATCTCTATTAGCTTCTTGAGTTATCTTAGTTGTCGAACACGCACTCACAAATAAAGCGAGCATTCCAACTAAGATTATTGTTTTAAAATTTTGAAACGATGACATGGTAAACCTCCTTCACGATTTCAATTATGTTATTAGCAATATCAGGATAAAAATAAGTGAGAGCAATCCCGATACTGATTCCAATAATATATTTCATTATATAATTATCTCCTAGTTCATTTCAGTAATTACTTTAACAAAAACAGAATACATCATCAGTTGTGCAGCTTCATATAGTAAGGCATCAGTTGCGTTAGCATCTGGGTCAAACTTTTGATGTCCCATTTTAGTCTCTTCCTTACAAGTAGTCGTCTGTATCTCAGATACGATAATACCATTCTGTACGATTTGAGTTGTCTCAGTTGTACAGTTTGGACCATATACCTTTGTCAGAGGAGCAGTGTAAGCTGGAGGAGAACACATAGTTATCCCCAGAAAGACCATTAATGTAATTACTTTATTCATTATCAGTAATATTACTTGAAAAAAACTTAAAAGTAAACCAGTGGTAAGTCATTGAAATTAAAAGAAATCCTCCAAACTCGCTGTTTCTTTGACCTTCCAGCGAAGCGATTGTACCAATATCTCTAGTGGATCGAGGAATACTTTCTCGAACATAAGGTCATAATCAGCATATTTATGTATATCAAACTCCTTAGGAATAACATCTAGAAAGGATATAACATTCTCCCTCATGGTATTTGGTTTCTTAAGATATACAAACTTAATCTTTTCACCCTCTTTTATCGTGTTATATCTGAGAGTAATATTCTTTTCTTTTAGATAATGATTATATAATAAAGCACCTCTAACATGAATAGGAGTTGCCTTGCGATATATCATTGAAGAATCTTTATATTGTTTCAAACCATTTACAGATCTAGGAAAAGCAATATCTTCAACAGGAAGTCCATTGAAATGCGTTCTAGCTTTTTCAATAAAGGCATATAAATCAGATTGAGTTCCACGAAGAACAGTTGGTAATACCTCTTTCAATAATTCACGAACAGCATGTGGTGTAGAAGATTTAATCATCTCTAGACCCATAATCTTCATCTTAGGTTTTTTATAAGATACACCCTCAGAATTATATACTGAAAGAACATATCTTTTCTTGGCAGTCCATAAACCTTTATCAGCTAGAACTTCCCTTTCCATTACCATCTTGTTGGCAAAGGCATTCTGTCTTGTAGCAAGTTCAGCATATTGTTCATTTATATATGGCATAAATTTTTCATTACATATTGTGTCTAGGAACTTAATAGTTTTATTTATGTCAGATTGTTTTTCTCCCATAACTTTATCTACAAGTTTTTCGAATGTCACATATATAGAATCTGTATCAACAGCTATAATATAATCTTCATCTTTCGTACCTATTATCTTATTAAGATAATCATTCATTCTATCGTGAATCCAACGAATAGATAATTGACCAGAAGTAGTAATAGCTTCAGCCATCTTTAAATCAAAATATCTAAAGTACTGGTTGCCGAGTGCACCATAAGCAGAGTTAAGAGCAATCTTCATTCCCATCTGATAATTGTTTTTACTTGAGATAACTTTTAATTGTCTAGGATCGTTTTCATCTTCATATAATTGTCGTGCTTGAAGCATTTCTTTTTTAGCAATCTTTCTTTGATTATAGAAGTCTTCCATAATAGATGGGAATACACCTCTAAAGTCTTTTCTATATTGAGAACCATTTGCAGCAACAGCATAATCAGATTCTTGAGCAGGATGTTTAAGATAATGGTCAACACCTTTCTCAACTGATTCTTGTTGTAGTGTTTCAGGGGAGATATTATATTGCATAATTAAATGCGGATATAGTGAGTTCAAGTCAAAGGAAGCGACCCATTTATGTAAACCAACTATCGGATCTTTTACGAATGCTCCTTCAAATTTGGCAGATTTATCTTGGTTTGACTTTGGTGGTATTACGACATTTACTTTCATCAGATAATTGTGAACAATCATATCCCACATACGAACCTGAGAAAATACATCATCATAATTAATCTTAGCATTATATGCCATAGTTAGTTGAAGTTCAATCAGCTTCATCTTATCTTCTAGTCTGTCAACCAATCTGGTATCAACGACATTATAATCAACAAATTTATTCCAATCGTTTTTATAAAACTCTGAGAATGTTGCGTACTCACTATGGTCAAGTTTCTTTTCACCAAGTTCAACGAATGCTATGTTATCTAAACGATAAGATTCCTGAGCAGTATATGTATATTTCTTATAGAGGTCAAGATAGTCAAGTTGAGCAATACCTGCGATTGCTATGGCGAACTCTTTATTACCTTTTACAAATATCTCTCGTTCATGTACAATCTTCCAAGGGGATAATCTACGAGCATGGTCTTCACCAATTACATGACACATTCTTCGCCATAAATATGCGAGGTCAAAAAACTGAGAGTTCCATCCAGTAATAACATCTGGATAATTTAATATCCAATAGTCTAGGAATTTATTAAAGAGAATCTTTTCATCTCTACAATATACATATCGCCAATTATTATGTTGCTGTGCATCACCTGTATATTCTTTAGTTCCGAAAGTGACAGTTTCTTTGGTATGGTTATCTTGTAAAGTAATTAAAAGAAGTTTCTCGTTGGCTCTTTCAATATTAGGGAATCCTTCTTCAGCTTCAGTTTCAATATCAATAGACCAAATCTTAATAAGATCTTTATCCCATTCAATATCATTTTTAAACTCGTCATGCATATATTGATAATGCCATTGAGTCTGACCATGAACATCCATGACTTCTTGGTATTGTTGAACAAAAGATTTTGCATCTCTTATATTAGCTTGTTGGATTTTATAGGCAGGTTGCCCTTTGAGAGTTTTGTATGGTGTTTCGCCTTTACCTCTCGTCACCCATACACTGGGTTTGAAAGGTATTTTTTCTGCTCGTCTTTTACCACCAGAAACATATCTGACTAGTAATTGATTGCCATGTGGGTGAACATTTGTATAAAACTTCATTAATACAACTCTACTCTTTTATTTGTTAAAAGTAAAGTTATACAATTAATTTCTTCTCTGGCATCACCAATCCTGAAGGATTGCCCCAGATTCGTTCATACTCATCTTTTAATTGTTCGGTTGGTGTCACAACAGATTGTACTGCTGTCTTATAAAACATAATTGAATATTCTGGATTTCCATAAGGACAATATGGTGCAAGACCAACTTGTTGTTTTGTAGGATCCGATCCTGGATCAGTCACCAGCATACTCGGCATTTTAGTTTCATAAGTCTCGGTGTCAGTAGCCACTATTTCAGCAACTATAATTTCACCAGAGGTCATCATTAATAATTTAATTTGTTTATCACTCATAATATCTCCATGTTAAAGTGGTGCTCCCCACCATCGGGTGGGGAGTCTTGTTAATTTACTTAATGTCTATGACTTTAAGTTTTTTTTCTTCAGGAATAATCCTTTCAAGTTCGACAGAAAGCATTCCGTCTTTCATCTTAGCACCTTTGACTATTACATCATCAGCAACTGTAAATGTACGAGTGAAGTTTCTCTTAGAGATTCCTCTATGTACATACTCATCGTCAGCATCATCATCATTAGGAACTGACTTAACTGTCAGAACATTTTCCTGATGTTCAACTGCAATATCTTTTTTAGAAAATCCAGCCACAGCCATTTCAATAACGAATTCCTCTTCCGAGACTTTCCTTATATTGTATGGTGGGTAGCTTTCTTGTTTGTGGATGGCATTGACATTATCTATTTGATTAAATAGGTTATCAAAACCGACTGAAAATGGTCTTAGTTGAGACCACATGTTTATATGTGCGTTCATTTAGTTTCCTCCTTTATGAAGCGAGTTGTTTAAACGAGAACCCATTATGGCATTCTCTATATAATATATAGGTATCATTTTCAAAATTTCAAGTCTTTTTGTGAAAATATCTTAAGAAACTCTCACGAATAGTGCTGGTACTTTAAACCAGTCGGCACTTGCTGGATCATATGAAACAGCTTGTTGTGGACCCATGTTTTTCCAAGTAGAAGAACCTGTCGAATCTACTTGTGACCAATCATTCAAACCACCTGAGTCTCCAGGATTTAAACCTGAAGCTGATGCTGGTGGAGCAAAGTTTCCTTGATATCCTGGACCCAAGTTAGTAGTAGATAATGTTCCAGAGTGATACCAAAGTTTGTCTCCTGATACAGTACCACCAACAGCAATAGCATAAATGTTAGTTCCTGCTGTGCTGTCAAATACATACCACATTCCATAAGTTTGGTTTGCTCCGAGTGTTGTGCTTGGTAAATTAGTTGCATTAGTAGCAGTTGTGGCAGTGGTTGCTGTAAGAGCATTCCCTGTTGTATCCGCATCTATAGAAGATGGTAATCTAGCTTTATTTAAAGTTCCCGATGCAATATTAGTTGCATTAGTTGTATCAGTAGTTGCCGATGCTGCCAGTGAAGAAGTATCTGCTTTCGCATTTATTTGCGTTTGAGCATTAGATGATAGTGTATTAATATGTTGGAACTCTGTGTCAGTCACAGTTCCATCAGCTATCTTAGTAGCATCAATTGCAGCAGATGCTTTTATGTTAGCATCTTCAAGATTTGTAATAGAGTTGCCAGTACCATCAGCATCAATAGTTTTATTTGTTAGAGTAGTAGTAGATGCAGCAGTTAGATACCCAGCATTATTAGTAAACATATCAACATTACCAGCTTTATTGGTAAGTGTGTCAGATGAAGATGCAGTAATATATCCACTATTATTAGTGAACATTGAAATATTACCAGTCTTATTAGTAAGAGCATCAGAAGATGATGCTGTTATGAAAGTTGATAGGTCGGCAGGAGTGTTAGTAAATACACCTGTGACATTATTAAATGCTAGAGATCCTCCACCTGATGCTGAAGCATTAATCGCTGATAAGTCAGTATATAAGATACCAGCTGTATCGGATCCAGGTTGCCATTCACTAGCAGAAGCATTGTATTTTAATACTTGCCCATTAGAAACACCAGTCGTATCAACATCACCTAGTGATGCCAATGTCACATTTGCACCTTGCAGTGCAGATACTAAGTTTCCATATGTAATATGTTTTGTAGTAGATTCAGAAGTGTCAACAACCAGTAATTTGTCTATAGACTCTGGAGTCGCTAATACTGGTAATTCACTAATTTTTGCGTCAGCCATTTAAACTCCTTATTTTTTCTTGCCAATATTATATTTAGGCACTAATTCCCAAGAAGATTTATCTTTATGGGATAAAACTTTTATCTGAGACAAGGATGCTTTTGGCTCTGCTTGCTCAGATTTAACAATTTTTAAGAGCTCCCAATCCTGTAGTAATACAGCTATCGTGTTTCTTCGCTCTATATCGTTATTAGCAATATTAGATTCTTTACCATCTAATGCGAATAGTTCTTTGAAGTGTACTATGAAATACTTGCCTTGTTTATGAAGTATATGGCAAGACTGGAATAATTTATTTTCTGTTCGGGAAGATATCCCGATTCTTGTAAGGGTTTCTCTCACTTTCAGAAAGTTATCTGGTTCTGGCAGAGTCACTTCTAACATAGACTCTGGAGACCAATCGTAATGTATCATCTCAACTGACATTTTTATTTACCACCTTTATTTAATTTTTGTTCAATAATGCTCATCTGGTCAGTTGTTAATATATCCATCACCTGACGAGCCTTTTCTGGAGAATATCCATAATATTCCATAACCAGTTTTAAGGACTCGGTCTGTTTATCTTGCTTATGCCACTTCGAAAACCTTTTGCCTTTTTCAATAGTATTTAGTAAAAAATAGTATTGCCAAGACCTTGGGATATCATGATAGCGATTCATCATGTTTGCCTGCATGATTGTATCAGGATAATATCCTAGTCCACGATTGACAATAAAGGGTGCATAATCCTTTTCGGCAAGTGGATTATCCTTAAATAAATCCTTCTTGTCGTTGGTGATATTGTTTATGTAGAGAAATGGATTTGCCATTATTTAAACTTACAGGATGCCATTATCTCTGTAAGTGCTGCCATTTTATTAAGTTCATGGTCAGCGACAAATGCTGCTTTGTATTGATAGTCAGCCAATATCAATACCAGCTGTGGTACTGAGTCTGGCTTTAATTTTGCATTAGCATTATTAAATAAATCAGAAAATAATTGGGTTGTTTCAATATCACTATTTTTAGTGACCCACTTACGAACATCTTTGAAGTTTTTGTCTTTAAGTAATAGGAATAGATTATTCCAAGACTCGTCACTTACATTAGTCATGACACCAGAATCTATAATACCAGATACTGAATATCTTTGTAGTTCGTTTAATACTCTACGAAAGTCAGGAAAATGTTTTTGTATAAGTTCAATAACAGCTTTCTGCTCAAACTTAATATCCTCTCCCTTTAGAATGCCCTCTACCCTGTTATAAAAGGAAGTAGCAACTGCTGGTTTATCCTTAGCAGTAGTTCTAAACTCTATAACAGCACATCTAGAATGAAGTGGCTCAATAATCCTGTTCTTAAAATTACATGTGAATATAAATCGACAGTTCCCTGAGAACTCCTCGATAAATGCTCTAAGTGCTGGCTGAGTACTGTTTGGATTCAGATAATCTGCTTCATCAAGAATAACAATTTTCTTTGAGTCTGTTAGGGAAACAGACGAAGCAAAGTTTTTGATTTTTGTTCGTATCACATCAATGCCAGATTCCTCTGAACCATTAATAAACAGATACTCAGCACCGACTTCATTGCAGAGTGCTTTCGCCACTGTAGTCTTACCTACACCAGCAGTACCACAGAACAGAAAGTTCGGCAGTTGCCCACTTGCAATAAACTCTTTAAATGTATCCTTTAATGATTCGGTAAGGACGCATTCATCAATAGTTTGTGGTCGATATTTTTCAACCCACAGAAATTGGTTTTCCATAATATAAATTCCATTAATAATTAAAAGTCAAAAGTAGAATCAGCTTCAACTGCGATGAAATAAGTCAAGTCATTCATCTTAGAAGCAAACTTCGAGATTCTCTTTTTAGATATAGTGACTTCATAATCACCATCTAACATCTTAAAATTATCGATCCTGAAATTAACTTTAAAGTCTTTATCAGTATCACCTAGAATAGCATCCCAGGAATTAGATGTAGCATTCTTCTTATCAGCTACGACAACAGATAGTTTACCATCTGAACCAATGATACTAATATCATTAGATCTTAAAACAGATGATGTCTTCATAATCATATCGTACATGCTACGAGGAAGATCGAATTTAATATCTTCATCTACAGGCAAAGCATCTTTGGTAGGCGATGCCAACACAGATGGATCTGCAGCATAATATTTTACTTTAGATTTACCATTTGCCACAGTGACAAACTTCTCATCAAAGTTAAGTTCGGGATCTGCGTCAAACAGACTGTACACACCCAAGAACTCATTTAAGTCATAGATTCCAAACTCTCTATCAAAACTTTCTTTGACAGAAGTGGAAGCCATAACATTTTTTTGTGCAGAGATAGTTGATAAACGATCTCCAGCTTTTATTAGAATATTGCCATTTATGGTAGCAAAGTTCTTAAGGACACTCAATGTTTCTTTCGAAATTTTCATAATAATTATTTCTCCTTGTTAGTTTTATCATGTTGATGTAATGCCATCAATGCATAGTGAAGTATTTTAAATATGTCAGATCGATTAAATCCATCTTTCTTACCATACCTTTGGGCATACTTCAGTACATTGCCCATAAAGAATCCCATACCATGACCACAATCAATTATAAACTCACTTGCTTGAAAAGAGTTTTTTGAATAGTGACCACCATAGGTCTTATCAATATATTTTTTAAATTCATTTATTAGTTCGTCTTCAGAAAATTTATAGGGGATCTCATCTTTTTTATTCATATTATCAATCTTATATTAAAAAAACTTAAAAGTAAAGTGGCGAACTCAACAGGACTCGAACCTGTAATACAAGTTTAGAAGACTAGTGTGATATCCAGTTTCACCATGAGTCCTACCACTCTAATAGCAAAAGGGAAGGAGATGGCAGTCCTTCCCTTTCTATCATCAGCTATCGTCAGTCAATAACAGATGAATTCCTCAAGTCAGGAACTGAAGTGCCATCTTCTTTAGTAGTTTCGATATTAATACCGAAGTCCTTCAGTTCCTGGACAAAGTCCACATCTTCCTCGTCTTTTATGACAAACTTTGGTGCTGGTAAACGAGAAACTCTAATATCATCTGCTTCACGAATCGCCATTTCAGGATCCGCATTTGGAGCAGGAAAGAAATAGATGCCTTTGTCGATCTTGTTAATCTTATAATTCCAGTTAGGTGTGCCAATTTTAGGAAAGGATTTATCAGCTTCATGTTTTGCTTTCAGCTTAACAATTCCTTCAGTACATTGTTCCAATGTTATTGCACCACCAGATGAGAGGTCTGGGTAGATCTCTATCATGTTATCTACCCACCTCTTTTGGAACTTTGTTAGTGAATAATATTCAACTAAGTCTGACATTATATACCCTCCGATTCAGATGTATATGGATTTCTATCTTCTTCAACCTCTGCTGCTTCAGGAAGTAAATCTTCCCCAGCAGAGATCTTAGAGTAAAGATCTAAGAAAGCCATTTTAGTGACTTCATCAAATCTATTCAAGCACAGCTCAATCGCTTTAGCTTCTTTTTTGAAGATAGAGAATGCTCTCACAATGTGAGTCAATCTTCTAGTCGTAATGTTTTCATCACAACCACCATCATCAAAAGTCTTACGAACAACCTCTGCCCACTTAACTAAGTTAGAAGCAAAGTCACCAGAGTCTTTACACTCATAATGGTTAAGAAGATTTTCAACAATCTTCAACTCTGTTTTTTGGTTAGGATAAGGTTGGTTGAAAGTGACAGCAAATCTTTCTAAGAATGCTTCATTAAGAACATTAGTCCCGATGTATCTACCATCATCAGATCCTTTACCTTTAGTGTTTGCAGTAGCAAAGATGTTAAATCCTTTAGCAGGAGTTATCATTTCATTTTTTAGTTTGAAATAAAATGGTTTTCCTTCAAGGATAGGTTGTAAACAAAGTAGAGTATTTGCTCCACCAGCATCAATCTCATCAAGAAGAAGTGGAATACCAAATCTCATTGCGATAACAACTGGACCTTCAACAATCTCAACATTACCATCAACCAAAGTTTTAGAACCAATCAATTGGTCTTCATCAGTCATAGTATTAAGATTGACACGAATAAGAGGTTTTTTCTGCTTAGCACAGATTTGCTCAATAGTCGTAGATTTACCATTACCAGTTGGACCAGCAATGTAAGAAGGATAGAACATACCAGATCTAACAATATGATTTAGATCGGTGTAGTTTCCGAAAGCAACATAGTTAGGATCCACAGCTGGGATTAAACTATCTCTATCCACAGTAGAAGATAAAGCAGAAGATTTCAAAGGAACCACTTTTGGTGGCACTTCAGTTTCAGCTACAGTATTTGCTACTGGTTTTGTTATAGAACCTCCAGGAATTACATAGAGTGCTGGGGAAGCACCTGCAACTTTGTTTTCCCAGACTATGCCTGGAACTGGAGTACCTGACTTTCTAACAGCCAGAACCTGTGCTTGAGTCATTTCTTGACTCACTGCAACTTCAGGAAAGAGCTCGTATGCTTTTTCAATAAATGCAGTTTGTTTTGATAAGTTTGTCATAATATAATTTTACCTCGCTTTTTTAATTATCAATACAAGTATTCTACTAAATTTTGACCCAAAAGTAAAGCATTATTTCACTTTTTTTTAGTTTATTTTGTTATTAAAAAACAATGACTTATAACCTTTATTTGCTTTCAGCCAAAAAATTATTGAAAGATATCTGTCCAGATGGCTCTTTCCAGGTCCCATCAGTGTTATAATGGACAGGCATTTCTTTAGTTTTATCATATTCTAAAATAGTCTTTTTAATATGATATCCTTCTTCATTCTTCATACTCATAAATTTATGAAGCACTTTATTATTTGGATCTACTCTCCAAAGTTCGATGGCAAGATAATCTATAACCTTTTCATCCATACTAGTTTTCAAATGTTTTCCCATAATATATTTCTCCTTTGTTAATGGTAGTGTTTTATTACACCTGCTATAATAAAGAAGCAGGTAATAATCTCTAAATAAAATTTAAACTTTTTCATTGTCTCAACTTAGTAGTTAAATAAATCAAAGTCTTCTTTATAAAGATCTTCAATTAAAGTTTTGCCAGCATCAATATATTCACTATCACTATGCTCTGGCATTCTAGTGGTAGTATTGAGATGAACATCATAGTTTTCATCTTCAATCTTTTTTGCGACTACATTAGATTTAATCCATAAGTTTTGTTGTAGCCATGGGCGATATACAAAATATTCATCCATCTCTTTATTTGCTTTTCCTATAATCTCTAACCAACGACAATAGTTTTCTGTATTAGGATCTTTAGTAAGAATGTTTAATTTATTAAAAAGCATTTTATCAAACTTACTTGGATTCTTCATAAAGAGTTCTGTAGCATTTAATCCTATCGTTTGTTTATGTTCACTAATTTGAAATTCAATTCTATCAGGCGATATATATTTCTGTGGCATATATTGAAGTTCATAATAAAACAAATACATAGATAACATTCTATTATGTGGATTTCTTACATGCGTATAGATACAATCATAATCTTTATACATTTCATCATAAGGACTATGTTTTCCTGTTGGTACTTCTTGAAACTCATCGCCATACTTTTCAATCAAACTATATTTCTCAGTTGTCCCACCTGTCTTAGGAATGTGAATGTAATAAACTTTTTTTGGAACTATGTATGTCATTCTACCCAATCAACTTTAATTTTTTTTCTCGGTGCTTTTGGTGGAAGATAACTTTTAAAAGTTTCAATCCATTTTTCTTTTGGTCTTGTGAAAGAATACATATACAGTCCTCGTTCATTTGGCATATATCTATATAATTCATCATCATGAATATATTGTAGTTTTAATTCTTTTCGTTTATTCATCATATAGGCATCCATCATAAAGATAATATCTTCACCAACTTTAAGATCTTCTTTAAATTTTAATTTATGATACGATCCTTTATGAAAGCCAATCAATCTATTTAATGTACCTTTCTCATTCTTAGGATGCTGATAAAATTTATTTACCATTTCTTCCATCTCAAGCATTGTAGCAATCCATGTATCAGGTCTTTTAAATTCTTCTTCTAGTTCTCCCATTATCTTTTGTGCTAGTACTGTACCATCTGCTTTTAAAGTTTCTCCTTGCCATTCCATTTTACCACCAGAAGTAAATAAGAAGTCGCCTGTAAATTGTTTTTTAAATAGTTTGGGCATAGTATCACCCCAAACATCATCGCCATCTATCATAAAACAATAGTCAAAAAATCTTAAATTAGTATCCATACCAAAGTGTTGCATCATTCTATTTTTACCAAGTCCTGGCATACCATTAGATACACTAGAGGAAAAATAATGGCATTTATCTTTTACTGCATTCTTCATCAGGTCAATATGAAAGTTATCATTAGAATTATCATGTACCCATATAGGATATCCTTGACATGACTCCATACATCGTAATACATCAAATTTTGTTTGATGCGTACTTGTTAAAATTCCAATGACTGCTCTATGACCTGAATACATTAAGTTTTTCCTGAGCAAAGAAATAAAGGAATACCACCATTGTGTTGCCACTGTTGAGTACTGCCTTGAGTTTTCGCAATTGCATATGCTTCTTTTTTAGTATCGCAATATACAATAATTTTATTTTGTATGTCACCACCATTTTCAATTACTTGAAATTTTTTACCAAGTCTTTTTACATGGTATCTTAATTTTTTAGATGGTGGTGGGGTTTTCTCTTTTCTCATAATGTTGTGCCGTGTCCTTCCTTTTTAGCATTTATTAAGAGGTTTGCTCGGCTTTGAACCCACTCGTCTTTGAGAGGTAAATGATGACCAGTGGATCCATCCCACCGAGCAAATGCTTCGTCATAGAAATCTATGGTACAAAGCAGGGGATTATCGTTTTGCAACGATGTAAGTTCGTCAGCCCATTTCTGCCAAGTATGGTCATCGACTATACTTTCATCCATCTCATAATATATGCAGGAATGAACTAACATCTGACTTCTTCTTTGTTTAATCTTTTCTTTTAACTTTTGCGATTCTTCGTTAGTAGTGTCTATCGGTAAAGCCATTGCATCATCTCCCATGGTTCATGTTGACTGCCATATGGACTTAACCATATAATCATACCCACCGCAAACATTGCGATCGCTAATCCTAAGATTAAAGGTTTTAAATCATTCATCATTATGCTACCCTTTCTACGAATGTACTCATTAATACTTTCGATTGTCTATTTTGTTTTAGACCTTTAGAGAACTGCCTAGCAATCTGAGCAGCAGACTTTTGACCATCGATAGAAATCTCAGCATTTGCTGGATTAAGTTTTTTAATATCAAGGAAGAACATCTCGTCACGACCAGTTCCTTCAGAGAAAGATGCCCAGCCATTATTTCTACGAATAAGAACTCTAGAAGCATCTCTATCAAATCTATCAGAGTCTTTGATATTATATCTAGCGAACTCACCAATTCCTTGTTGAGTATTTCTACCAAGGAAATAACCAATAGTAGAAGCACCATATCTTGTTTTAATCATATCAAGATATGCATAGTCATAAGGAGAGCCACCCATTTCATGTTTGTCACTGACTTTATAATGTTTCTTAGTCACAGGATCTACAAGAGTATCAACTCGTTTCACACTCCATTTGGTTTCAACACCCATGTTTCTTAGTTTCTCATGGTTGCATTGCATACCTCTAGACCATCCTGCTCCATCAGTCAAAGTTATAAAGTTCATTTTATCAATATTATGTTTTTTGACAAATCTACCAGTATAACCAACAGCAACTTCAAGTGCTTCACTCAAAGGAGTACCAGATAATGCTAACTCACGAGAGTAATGCCATACATGAGAGTGTAGCATATAACACATACAATCAAAATCTTTTTGGTTCATATCATTAGTAAGAAGCTGGTAATACCACATTTCTTGTCTTTGCATGTAAGCAGTATTTTCTTCTCTTAGTTTTTCAGCAAACTTTCTCATGATATCTTTTTTACCTTCAGTCAAAGGATCTTTTTCATTATAAGAATTATCATGATTAGAGAAAGCAAGAACTTCAAAAGGAATATTTACTTTACGACAGAAAGTAGATAATACAATTACTTGCCTGATAGTATCTCTCATAATAGAGTGCATAGAACCAGACCAGTCAACCACCATAATGAAACCATGATTTTTATCATCAGAACATACTTGTATTCTTTTAAATAAATCTTCAGACAGTTTATAGTTATATAATTTGTTAGCATTTAACTGACCAGACTTAGCAGTTTCAGTACGAGCATATCTTTGAGCAGATTTTTTCATCTCAAACTCTTTTACCATATAATCAATATCAGACTTAATATTGTTCATGAAGTTATCATAATCTTCTTTATAGTAAGCACCAGATGTAGCACCAAGATAAGGTCGGCACTCATCATATCTGTCAAACATATAGATATAATCGTAATGCCCTTTATCATTTATAACATGGTCATCACCATTGATTCTATCAAGAACAGATTGTTTAGTGACACACTCAGGATCGTTAGCATCAACTGGGTCACCCCACTTATCAGTAGGCTGTCCTTCAGGAATCTTAGTAAGCATATCTAAGATTTGCTTGTAAGTAATAATAGGATCTGTACCATAAGGATATTCAGGAACATCAAGAGTTCTAAAAATTTTATTATCAAGTTGAGCATGGTCTTCCATACTTTTATCAAGAGCATCCTGAGTAGCTGATTCTAATTCTCTCTCATCAAAAGTTGGAGGAGTTTCTTCAGCTTGATGCTCACCAGCTCCAGATCTAGACTTAGTATCTTCTTCATCTTTAGCAACAGTCTCTTCTTCATCATCATTTTCTGGAGCATCGCCTTCTTCATATTCATCATCATCAAAATCATCAGACTCTTGCTCTTCCATTTCTTCTTCATTATCTAAATCATCAAGATCGTTTTGTGCTTCTTGATATTGTTCAGCTTTTTTCTCTTCTTCTTTTTTCTTTTTATCACGAGCATACTCGGCTAACTCTTTAGCAAGTGCCACAACCTCATCAAAGTTTTTACAAGAATCAACTCTAGAAGCAATTGCAAATTCTTCTTTAGAAAATTTGATACCAGACTTAAGACCGATTTTAAAATAAAGATTAATTTTATCAATTAAGTTGAGAGAGTTTACATCTTTATCACCAATCTGAAAGAAGTCATTATCAGCAAGAAGTTTGTACCCAGCAATAAAGTCAGTACGCAATCCAGGATATTGTTTTTGAATTAGTTTTTCAATACGAACATCTTCAATAACATTAGCATAATTTTTTACTAGCTTATCATCAAATGCTTTATCATTCATAATTTTTTTAGCAGGAGTATGTAGAGCATGACCGACCTCATGACCAATCATAAGATTTTCTACATTTTCATCTAAGTTTACGAATGTTGGTAGAGTCAATGTTCTACCCACTACATCGAATGATGCAGTTGGAACTTTAGCACGAACGACATGGACATCCTCGGTGCTAAGTAATTTTGCTAATACATCTTTTGAATTATTCACGATTTACCTCTCAATTAATTATTCAATACAAGTATTCTACTAAATTTTGATGCAAAAGTAAAGCATTATTTCACCTTTTTTTATACTTTTTTGTTATATAAAAACAAGGACTTATAACTAGGGATTGAAATTTCCTCTAATTACTTGAGTTGTTCTTCCTCTTTTTGCGTCTTTTTTTAGTTTTTTAATTGCTCTTTTTAATTTCTCTCTCGAGACTCGTTGAGTAAAGTCTATCCCAATCATGTGGTCATACTCATGTTGGAATACTCGTGAAACATACCCAGAAAGGGTCGTCTTGATTTCTTCACCTTTGAATGTAAAATACTTGACTTTAATAACTCTTGGTCGTGAAACCATTAGCCATAAATTTGGTCGGGATAAGCATCCCTCTGTCATAGATGTTTTATCTTCTGATGATTCTAATATTTCAGGATTAAAAATTGCCATGGCTGGCAAGTCCATTTGTTCTTCAGCAGTTAGTGCGAAAACTTTATATGGTAATCCTATTTGATTTGCAGATAGTCCAGCACCATTTAACTTTCTTGAAGTCTCGATTAATAAGAGTCCAAGTTTTGCTGCTTCTTCCATTGGGTACTCCTCAAACTTCCAGTCATCTTGTTCACTGGTAAGTAGAGGATCGTCCCATGGTATTAATTCACCTTTTACATTATCTAATATATTCATTTTAGCTTATACCTAATTTCTCCGATACTAATGTCAATTTATCTTTGACTGCTAGTTTCTTTAGTTTTAATTCTTTTAGTTGGGTTGTATCAAATTTATATTTCTCAACTTCTTTGTGTAGTTCCGAGTGTTCATAATTAAGTTTATTATATTGTTCCATTAGGTGTGCTTGTGCGTTCATGAATTATCCTCCGATTTGTATTGATGAAAAATCATTCTTCTTAACAAATTTAATAACCGATCTAAACTTGTCAAAAAGCTGATCCCCTTTGTGAGATATAACGAAAACATTTGTTCCTTCACCAACTTCATTTAATACTTGTAGGAACAAGTCAGTACCACTGTTATCCATACTGCTATCAAATATTTCATCTAATAAGAGCAGATTGGTATTTACTGAATTCTTCATCTTGGCTATTTGTCTCCAAGTAAATAGTATTGCAAGATCTATCCTCAACTTTTCTCCTTCTGAGAAGCTGTCATAAGTAAACTCATCTCTATATCGTGAACGAATTGTTTCATTGAAATCTTCATCAAGTTCAAAGTGAACGAAGAAATCCATAGCTTGTAGATACTTATTAATGAGTTTGTTAATGATGGGCAAATACTGGCGAATAATTTCTGTCTTAATTCCAGTATCTGCAAGAAGAGTTTTTGATACATCTTCGATTTGTTTTTGTTCTTCAATGTTAGTTTTTTCCTCTACAGCTTCAACTGCCGAAGTTGCTAACTCCTTCAGTTTGGCTTTTTGATTTACAACATTATCATCATCTATATTTAGATTCGATTGTTCTTCTACCATTTCCTTATTGTTTTTACTTATAAGGCTGAGTGATTGGTTGAGAGCACTTACTTCTGAGTTCTTGCCCATTATAGTCTTGTTGATAGACGCAATCTCCTCGTATCTTTTATTTAGCTTTTCTAGAGCCTGAGAAAGTGATAATAAGTTTCCACTGGCTTTGCCTAGCTTAACATTCAATTGAGTAAGAATATTATTCTTATGGTCATGCTCTATACCTTGTTGGCATTGTGGGCACTCATCATTATTCTCAAAGAATGCAATATCATTAGTAATACCTGATTGTTTATTATCATATTGTGCCAATAGTTTTTTAGCTTCTTCTAAATCAGTATTGACCTGTTCAGTATCATTAATAGATATACTTAGTTTTTCCACTTCTTCTAAAATTACTTCAATGGCTTCGCTTATACCTTTAGACTCTTCTTCGTTAGCAAGTATCTTTTTATTTATCTTTTCAATAGCTTCTTCTTTAACATTACTTAATGCATCAAGTAATTCTTTTTGAGCATCTACACTTGCTCTACATACTTCTATTCTATTATGAGCAGTAGTCAATTGCTCTTTAGTTATTTTAATTCGTTCAGTAAGTAATTCATTCATCGTACTAAAAATACGAATATCTAATATGTCTTCAATAACTTGTCGTCTATTCCAGCCACCTATCTGCATAAATGGTTGATAACTAGCTGAACCCAGAATAACCATCTTGCTGAAAGTTCTCCAGGCAAATCCTATAATTTGTGTTTGTAAATAAGTTTGAGTGTCAGCATTACTTGCAAAAGAATCTAACTTTAATCCATCAGCAAATATTTCTAGCTTATTGGGTTTTGCACCTCTTAATACTTTATAATGTTTTCCACCTACATTAAATTCTATTTCAACTTCTAAGTTTTTTCCATTAATACTATTAACAAGTTGGTCTTTCTTTACTTTACGAAAAGGTCTTCCATATAATGAAAACATTAATGCATCAAGAATAGTTGATTTACCCTCGCCATTCTTTCCTACAATTAATGTGGTAGTAGAACGATTAAGATCTACTTCCGTCCAAGCATTTCCTGTACTAAGTAGATTCCTCCACTTAATCTTCTCAAATGTAATCATTCAGCAGTTTCGCTCTCAAGGGTTTGTGCTTCAGCATACAGTCCTCTAAGGAATCCTTTTACCTTTTCTTTATCAACTGTCGTTTCAACACTTTCAACATAACTATTCAAAATATTCATAGTATCTTCTAGATTTAATTCTTCATCTATTTCGCCATCTTTAAACTCATTAAAATCTTCTATAATCCTTACATCGTGTGGACCTGCCTTATATATCTTCTTCATAAAAGAATCAAACTTATTAAAGTCTGTTTTATTAGCAACAATCACTTTAACATACTTGTCAGCCATAATAGTAGCATCATAATCATCATAGGAGTTATTTGCATCATCATATTCAACCCTTTCAAACATGGTGTAGGGGTTAGGTATGAATTCTAGATTCATGGTCTCAGTGTCCCATATATGGAATCCTCGAGGGTCTTTATAGTCTGACCAAGTCAATTCATAAGGATTGCCGAGATAATATACATGACCATCGTTATTGCGATGATGATAATGCCCAGAATAAACTAGAGCGAATTTATTAAATCTTTCTCTATTTAAACCACCATGTGACTTAACACCTCTATGCATAACGAAACCAGATATCTCTAAATGCCCCATACATATTTCAGCAGTAGAGTCCTGCATTCTTTTCATACTCTCTTCATAGTTATCAGTACATATCCATGGTAGCATAAAAATTTCACGACCATCAACTGTTATATCCATCGCTTCAGGTATGGTAGTAATATTTTGATAATCATTTAATAGTAAGTCGATAGAATTAGTATCGTTGGTGTTCTTATAATAGGTATCGTGATTACCAGCTAACATCCACATGTTCATACCAGCATCTTTAATAGGGTCGAAAAAGAACTGTCTAGATCTTTTTAACGAATGATAATTAATGTATTTTCGGCGATCGAATGTATCGCCAAGATTTAATATTGTCTTGATACCTCTTTCTTTCAATGTAGGAAAGAATGTATTTGTATAAAACTTATCCATGTAATCTACAAATGTGGTGGCATCACCTCTAGCACCAAAGTGTAGATCTGTAATAATCGCAACTTTACTCATTCACATCATCCAACGCATCAGAGATGGGTGTGGACTTTTTTTCTTTCTTCTTTTTTTCTTTTGCTTCAAAATATGGGTCTAGAGTTTGGTTCTTCTTCATATATTCAATATAAGCATTCGTTCCTTCAGCATCTTCCCCTGCTTCCATAAATGCGTCAACATCCATTTCAGCAATTAGTTTTTGTTTTACATAGGTTTGTTTTTTCTCTTTCTTTATTCTTCGTAAGAAAGCATAAAATATAATCTGCGTAAAATATGAGAAAGGGTTTGCTGATTTATCAGGATCGAAGTTATGTATATATTGAATACAATTTTCAACACCATCTAAAATCATATCTTCCCGATAAGTATAGTTTATGAAGTTTGGTTTATATGAAAGGTGTGTACCAATCTTTAATAAACATTCTCCAATATACTCTGGGATTCTTGGTTTATCTTCTTTTGCTTTTTTTGCCTTTAAACAGTCTTGCTTGTAATCTTTCAATGCTTGCAAGAACTTTTTATTATCAACATAATGTTGTGGCTTCTTCTTAGAAACTGCCATGTATTTCTCCATTCATAATAAGTTATTCTATATAAAGTTTTCTTAAAAGTAAACTATTAAAAAAATTATTTAAAATTGCTTTACTTTTAAGTTTTTTAAAGTTAGAGTATGGGGTGTAGGGGGTTAAGTAATAGAGTAGAGTATTATATTAGAAACCGACACTTTCACCACAACCACAACTTCCAGTAGCATTCGGATTTATAATCTCGATATGCGATCCTGCGAAATCTTCCTTATAATCAATCTCAGATCCTAGTACATATAATTCAGCAGTTTTATCAACTATAATTATATCCTCGATTAGTGTACCATCCTCGACTGTATTTGTTTCTTCCCACTTATAAGTAAACCCAGCACAACCTCCACCATCGAGGGCGAGTCGTGCATACTTCATGCCAGACTTCTCAAGTCTTGCTTGCATATATTGTTTTGCTGGAATTGTTATACTTATCAATGTATCGTATCCTTTTTAATACCTAATAATGCGTCTATTATTTCACTAGTATCTTCGTATCTGTCCTCTCCTAATATATCTTTGTTTCTTTCAATCATGTCGGAAGCAGTCTTCCTTAACATCTCTTGAGTTTCAAAGAGACTCTTTTTAGGTACTGGAACATCTATTAGTTTTTCATATTCTTCAACTAGTTCGATATAAAATGGTATAGAATAGGTGTGTAGTTGTTTAGTAAACATAATATCTGATTTCTTAAAGGTAAACTTTCTATCTTCTGCGAAACCACAGAATGGTGCAGCAGCAGTGACATCAACTATCTGGTCTTTTCTTTTATCTTGATGTATTCTTAATTCAAAGGGATACTCAACCGAAAGTGTTTCTTCGGTGTGTTGTCTTAGAGTAGCGACAAGCATTTCGCCTGATGCTAACTTAACCAAAACAAACTGATCGTCTTCTTTAATTAAGTTCTTGTTCATATATTTACCTCTACAATCTTGTAGTTAAATTTTTCTTCGGAGTATATAGATAGTCGTTCAGAAAAGTGTCTTAATGTATGATTCTTCCAACTTTTCCAAGATAGGTCATCCGCAACATCATATAAGTTGCAACTATCCTTCCCCTCTTTCAATCTTAAACCTCGACCAATAGATTGTAAGTTTCTTATCTTACTTTTACTTGGTGAAGCGAAAATAATGTTTTCGATAGATGGTATATTAATGCCAGTCGAGAATGTACCAAATGAAGCAACTATTATATTGTTGTCTGTATCGCCTGCTATTTCTCTGACCTTTTCCCTATCCTTTACGACAGTGTCGCCTGAAACAAACCAGATGTCCTTTGAACCATCTACCTTTTTATTTAGGTTTTCATATAGTGGAATTCCATGCTTCTGTACAAATTGGTACAGTACTAATGTATTTCCTTTTAAATCACTAGCCAAGTTGACTATGAATTTATTTCTAGCATCATTAGTGACTAGATAATCCATCTCATCAGCATACTTGTTATTCTTTCTACCCATTCTATCTGTTTCATCGTATTTTAATAATAAACAAGTAATATCTAATTCAGCAACCTTTTTATCTTCCATCAATTGCTTAGTAGTAGTGACAGCAAACACTGGTCCAAATACACCTTCTAAAACTAATTTATGAACTTTCTTTCCATCAATCGTACCAGTCGTGCCTATTCTATAATCGCAATTAATTAATTTATCCATACAGGTCGTAAGGGATCTTGCTTTAAATTGATGTGCTTCATCTCCGAAACATACATCAAACTGAGAGAACCATTGTCTTGGTTGTTTATAAACTGACTGCCATGTTGTAATTAATACATCGCTCGTAATATCTTTTGTAAATCCTGAATATAGTTTTTGTACATGATGATTTACATCCCATCCATTGATGGATGAGTAGTCTTGGAAGTCTTTATAGAGTTGTTCTACTAATGAAGTCGTTGGTACTATGATTATTGCTTTTTTACCCATATTGAGTAAGTATCGCAGAGTTGAATAGATAATTAATGATTTTCCACTCGCTGTAGGACTCACTAGGAGTGTTCTTTGGTCATTAATGGCTTTATGTATAGCTTCAGTCTGATACTCCCTCACGGAGAGTTTTGACCCCTTAGATGCTAAATCTAGTGAATCTACCCAGTTTTCTACCTCTTCAAAGGGTATTTTTCGGTCTATAACGATTAAATCCTTACATTCTATCTCATAACCTCGTTCAACTGCAAATCTTTCTACATATTTGTATAATCCAAGATATAATGTATGTCGTATTCTGTCATATTGTCGTATTTTTCCATCCCAGAGACGAGATCTGAACTGTGGAGTGAATTGTGCTCCTGGAACTGAATATGTGAAGTAGTCAGACAGCTCCTGTTCAGTGCCTGGATCGGAAAAGCAACGAATATGTATGTTGCTCGCTTTTTCTATTGTTATTTTAGGCACCAGATATAAATTTTTTCCACTCAATGGAGTTTTTAATGTCCCAACCTCTACCTGAGATTGATTTCATGATACTTTCGCACGCATAAACCATGTCTTCTAGATAACTTATGCGTACAGTCATCTTAATTAGGTCGTCATCGCCATGTAATAGGTCGTCTTGTACTGATTTTATAGGTTTTATGCCTTGATATTGGTCCCAGTCGTGTTCCTGCAACTCTTCTCTAGACAGTTCGCCATTATAATATCTTATTTTTAATCTTCGTAAGGCATGAAACTCTGCTCTATGCTTTGTAAGTTTTAATTTATACTCCATCAAAAATTTTAAATACTTCTGATGTAAGTTAGGAATGCGAACAGCTTCTTTATCTAGATGATCGTCATCTATAATAGAGTCAGCTTTCCATTCGTCTTGTAGTTCTGTCAAATTCATTGTAAATACTCCTTATACAAGGTCTATTCTATTCTAAAATTAGTTAAAAGTAAAGGATTAAGAGATGTTATAATATGTAAATTTAAAGGTTGCACGAGCTGAAACCATCATAACATCCTGCATTTTAGACTCGAACTGTATAGGGTCTAGAGCAGTAGGGAAACAATCTACAAATGTAAAGGTTTTCACTGGTGTGTTTTGTCCAGATAGGACTTGAAGTGTTGCATCTGAATAGTTTTGAGATATTTCTGATATCTTAGCTTTCTCATCAGATGTTAAGTAAGAAAGATATTGTTCGTGCTTTTCGGGATATCCGAGTCCAATCATCCAGTCATGTATAGCTTTCCAATTTATCATTTGAGCATCAACTTGAAACTCTACTGAAAGATCTTGGTAAGTAATTATTTCTCCAGGGATAGGACTAGCAACAAGAGGAGTAGCCTGCATAAATTCACCTAGATTTATTCCAGGCAAGTTTACAGATTGTACAAAGAAAGTTGTATCAGGTAATCTAGACACTTTGAATGTAAAGCCATTAGGATTTAATGGTGATAAGTCTGCTGGGAATGCATTTGAATAAGCTGTCATTAATTAACTCTCTTTTTTTGTAATTGTCTTAAATGGAATAAATGGGAAGACCACATTTGTTTGAACCCATGGTCTTGAGCAGCTTTTATAACTTTCTCAAGTTTTGCGATTCTACGAGCTAGTAGTTCCTCTGGTGCCATTTTCTCTCTGTTCGATTTTTTTCTTTAAATCTTTTTTGTTTTTCCACATTTCTTTAATGCGTGGGTCAGAAGTTTTCTCTACCATCTTGTCAAAATTTTCCACATCTCTTAACAAACTTTTTGTCATAACCATATTCCTTGTATAAACAAACCAAGAGCCATCCCAAATAGGAAAGCCATTAATATTAATTTATAATAGTCTATTTCGAATGTGACTTGAAACCAGTCAATCATTCGTTCGTAATATTCAATCAATCTAGACATAATATCCTCACTACTATTTAGGTCTTTTGAAACCTCAATTAGTGATAATATTGAAGATACCAGATGACTGAAACAGCTAGAGTACAAGGAACGATGGCGAGACAGGATGGTAAGAACACCATATAAAATAGTGGTCTCTTCAACATGAAGTCGACATCGTCCTCGTGAGTTTTGTTTGATTTAGAATCCAAGATAACTCAGTCGCATCGTCACGACTGTGGCAACTGGGAATCCTAAAGGAAGAGCAATGAATGCTAGAAATTTGGCGAGTGCTTTGGTTTTTCGCACCATGCTCTTCGTTAATTTAATAACTGTGGACATGGTTTTTCCTGTTAAGGGTTAATAATTGGTTATAAAAAAATAATTTTTTATTACCACCAAAAATATTTAGTACAAATAAAAAAGCTGGGAGGTTATAAGTTTATAAGTCTTACACCACCCAGCTCCTCTAATAAGATTAGTGCTTTATGCCACGATACGATAAATCGCTTTTGACAGTTGCACTTTCCTTTTCGATAGTACCATGCTTGACACCTCTGTAAATACCAGCATTAGACTTCTTAGTCTCTTTGCTAATATTCTCGTCAGTGACTTTGATACCTCTGTAGAAAGTAGTCATCGTTTCCTCCAGTTTTCATTGGTTAATATTAAGTCATATTAAAATGACAGCCAATGCGTTCCTTCAGTTGGATTGTCGGTCTCGTTCCCTTTCGATCGTGTCTAATTGGTACTAGCTTGCCCCATTGCTGGGAGGTTTTCCTTTTCCTACTTACTTCCGTCCACTGCTACATTTAGAGTGAATGAACGATGTTAGTAAAACTAACACTATTATTTAGCCTGAAAAAAACTTAAAAGTAAAGCACAAAAAAAAGGGGAGCCGAAGCTCCCCTTTTAAGGATTGTACCTTAGAGTTCTAAGATTACATTAAGTTAGTGACTTTAACTCTTCTGTAGTAGTAGTTCTCGTCAGCAACTAGATCGCCTGAGCCATCCAACTGTATGAAAGGATTTGAAGTGAAACCATATCTGGTTTTAAATCCAATTTTTGGTTGGAAAGTTGAAGGATCTACTGCTCTAACTAATTGTAAAGGCACATATGGGCAGTAAAATAATCCTGCGTCAAATGCTGAAGCACCTTTATAACCAACGATAAAGTACTGACTAGCAGCACCATTCGCAGTATAAGGGTCTACATACACTTTGTAGCGTCCATTAAGAACACCAGCAAAAGTAGTAGAAGCTTCGTCTACATTTAGGTTAGTTGAAAGGGCAGGTGCGTAATCAAGAACACCAGCCATTGCTAGAGCACTTGCAACATCTGAAGAACAGATGATGAAGTTTGCTTTTCCTCTACGAGTTTGTTGAGCAACAGCATTAGCTTCTCTTTCGATTTGAAAAAGTAAACCTTTGAATTTCTCAACAGACCATCTACCAGATGCATCAACATCTAGATCGAAAGTTCCCGCAGTAGCAGTACCTGTTTGGGCACCAGCTTTAGCAGTTTTGTACACAGTTCTAATAACTTCTCTGTTAATCTCAGATAAGATTTCAGTAGAAAGAATATTAGATAGTTCTCCCTCAGCATCTAAACCATGAACTGATTTAAGATCTTGAGCAAGTTCTATTGTGTATTCAGCTTTCAGAGCACGAGACTTAGCAGTCACTGAAGTTTTTTCGATTGAGAAAGCCATTTCGTTGAAAGTGCTTCCGTCACCTAGTACCTCAGCATCAGCAGTCGATTTTCCAGTACCAGTTGTATAAGTACCATCAACTGGATTAGATCCAGCATGAGTACCTGAACCAGAAAAGTCTGTGTCAGCTTCGTTAAATAATGCTTCAGTTCCACCTTGCGTCGAATATCTTGCTTTCATAGCAAAAATTAGACCAGTAGGCTGAGTCATTGGTTGTACACCACAAATATCGTAAGCGATCATTTGCGGAGCAGATCTTCGTACTAAAGAAATTAGTACTGGATCAAATTTGGCAACACCACCTGTATCAGGAAGAGCAGCAGCATCGTTGACATGAACAGCTTCAAACATCGCTTGCTTTTCTTCTTTGATAGCAGTTTCCTGGTTCTCAAGAAGTACAGCAGTGACTTCTTTTCTGTATGTGTCTTTAATTGGA
>MDTG01142701.1_pt1 | contig 27773 bp, 26 predicted proteins | sample 811421 | NCBI WGS metagenome assembly MDTG01 (sample SAMN05326645, study PRJNA326480) | marine metagenome | isolation source: seawater | place: Pacific Ocean: South East | collected 2011
CTGAAATTTACGAGGATAATTTATTTTTCATCAATTCTCTTGGAAACGTCATATCTTTAGATTTTAGTACAGGTAATAAAAACTGGAATAGAGAGACAAATGACATTGTTTCCTCTGGAGTTGATGTCAATTTTAAAACTATCACCTATAGCACTCTTGATGGTTTCTTAGTTGCTTTGAATTATAAAAATGGAGAAGAAATCTGGCGATCAGAAACTTCTAGTGAAGGGTTAGCTCCGCCCGCAAATTCTGGTACTCATATAGTTCTACAAACAGTTGATGGCAGGATATCTGGATATGACTCTAAATCAGGTGAGCTTGAATGGTTTCATCAAACGGTTTTACCTAGCCTAACTTTACGAGGTACTTCTACTCCTTTTATCAATCAAGGTTTTATTTTTACGGGTTTTGCAAATGGTAAAGTTGCAATGCTTTATCCTGACTCTGGAGCAATTAGGCTTGAACTGCCGGTAACACTTAATGAAGGGAAATCTGAATTAGAAAGAATAGTAGATATAGATGGAAAACCTGTAATAACAAATGAATTGCTTATAGCCGCTTCTTATCAAGGAAATATTTCGGCAATTAATCTTAGAGATGGACGACCAGCATGGCAGGAAGAGCTCTCCACAGTGAAAGATCTAGTTGTAAATAGCAATAGGGTAATTGCTGTAAATGATAAGGATTTATTAATTGCTTTTGGCACGGCTACAGGAGCAAGGATATGGGAACAGGAAGATCTTAGGTTAAGGAAACTAACTTCTCCAACTTCAATAAAAAATCTCATAGCTGTTGGAGATTTTGAAGGTTATATACACCTTTTAAATGCTCAGAATGGTAATTTTGAAGGAAGAAAAAAGGTTTCTAGAAGTTCTATAACTGAGATTATTTCTGAGGGTAGCAATTTAATAGTTGTTGATGCAGATGGCAGGATACAAAAGTTTACAACTAACTAAATGATTTTGATATTTATAGAAAATCATGTCCATAGTAGCAATTGTCGGTCGTCCTAATGTTGGTAAATCGACTATATTTAATATCTTAACAGGATCTAAATCGGCAATAGTTGCAGACTTTTCAGGATTAACTCGAGATCGCCAATACGGCAATTTAAAAAATTCTAATATCACCTTAATCGATACAGGTGGTTTAAATGAAGCTTCTGACGATATGTCTCGAGCTATAAAAAAGCAGACTGACCTTGCAATTGCAGAGGCAGACATGCTTCTTTTTGTAGTAGATGCTTTGGATGGAATGCTCCCCATGGATAAAGATTTAGCCCAAAATATTCGCAAGCAAGATAAGAAAACAATTTTATTAATTAACAAAGCTGATAACAGTAAACTGGAAGAGTCCTCATCAGAATTTAATAGCTTTGGTTTCCAAGACGTTATTTGTCTATCGGCTTCGCACAACAAAGGGTTTAGCGAACTACGAGATTATCTTATAGATTCTGAAACTATTGATGATTACTTAACGGAGGAATCAGATCCTTCTTTAAAGATTTCAATAATTGGAAGACCTAACGCGGGAAAATCAACTTTGATTAATGCTTTGATCGGTGAAGATAGATTGGTTGTTTCTTCTAAATCCGGAACAACTAGAGATTCTATAGAAGTCCCAATTAATATGGGTAATAAAAAATTAACTTTAATAGATACAGCCGGAATGAGAAGAAAACGATCTATTAAAGAATTAACAGAAAAATTCTCTGTGTCTAAATCCGTAGAATCTATTAAAAGAGCTGATGTGGTTATTATCCTAATTGACGCTTCAGAAAATATAGTAGATCAAGATATACACCTCTTAGGTTTAACATTGGCTATTGGAAAACCAGTAGTTGTTGTAGCGAACAAGATGGATCTTTTGAAGAATAAAGATAAGGATGAACTAGAAAGTAAAATAAATCGTAAACTTAGATTCGCAAACTACCTATCTTTGCACTATATCTCAGCAAAAGAGGGGAAAGGGCTTAAAAAACTAATAAATCTTGCAGAAAAAATATACCAAAGCTCCGTGAAAGACCTTGATACTTCAATTCTAAATAAACTGCTGAAAGTAGCTCTTTCTAACCAACAACCCTCAATGTCAGGCAGGTTTAGACCAAAGCTTAGATATGTTCATTCCGGGGGGAATAATCCTCCTAGGATTATAATTCATGGTAATAATTTAAAAGATATACAGGCAAGTTATACAAGGTATTTAGAGAATTTCTTTAGGAAGGAGCTTAAATTAGAATCAACTCCTTTAGAGGTGGTGTATAAAGAACAAACTAATCCTTTTAGGAATAAACCCAATCAGCTTAACGAGAGACAAATTAAGAAGAGAAAAAGGATGATCAAAAGAAGAAAAAAATGAAACTATGATTAAGTTTATTTATTCTTTTCTGTTAATCTACTTTTCCTTATTATTTTTCAGTGAAACTACCCTTGAAACCTTGAAAGAATTAAAACCTTCTCCAAAAAAAATACCAGTAACTTTTGAAGCTCACGGAGTTAAGAGGGTGGATAATTATTACTGGATGAGGGACGACTCCAGAAAAGATGAAGAGATTTTAAATCACCTTAACTCTGAAAACGATTATCTTGAAAATTGGTTTCTTTCAGCACAGGATTCTCGTGAAGAGCTCTTTGAAGAAATCACTGGTCGAATACCAAAAAAAGAAGATTCTGTTCCGGTCAGACTTAAAAATTATGAATATTTTCGAAGATATGAATCTGGTAATGAACACGGTATCTACATTCGAAGAAAGGATAAAAATTCTAAAGAGTTTGTATTGCTTGATGTTAATAAACTTGCAAAAGGAAAAGATTTTTATCAATTAGCAAATTGGAGTATTTCTCCTAAAGAAAACTTATTAGCCTATGCAGAAGATATAAATGGTCGCAGACAATACAAGATAAAATTTAAAGATCTAGATACAAATAGTACTTATGACTACTCAATAGATAATACTTCTGGCGATATGGCATGGTCCAAGGATGGCAGGTTCTTGTTTTATGTCTTGCGAGACGAAGAAACGCTTTTACCTTTTCAGGTAAAGCGACATGAAATTGGTACCTCATTCAATGATGACTCAGTTGTATATCAAGAAATAGATTCTACTTTTTATACATCTGTCGGTAACACCAGATCAATGGATTTTGTTGAGATTAATATATCTTCTACTACCAGTTCAGAGGTTAGATTAATACGCGCTGAGGATCCTGAGATGGAGCCTGAAGTCTTTCTGCCACGTGAGAATGATCATCTGTATTCAGTAGATCATGATCCGGCTAACGATAGATTTCTTATTGAGTCTAACTGGGAGGCTATAAATTTCAGACTCTTAGAAACTAAACTTAAAGACTCAGGAAATAAAAAGAAATGGAATGAACTTATTCCACATAGAGAAGAAGTTCTCCTTCAATCTGTTATTCCTTTTCCTCAACATCTTGTGATCATGGAAAGAGAGAATGGTTTAAGACACCTTAAAATTTTCGATAAAAAATCTAAATCTGTAAAAACTATAAATTTTAACGATCCTACTTACACTGCTTATCTAGCTTCTAATCCAGAATATGATTCTGATAGATTTTACTTTGGCTATTCTAGTATGCGAACACCGGATAGCTTATTTTCGGTAAAGCTTTCCAGTGGAAGAAAAAGACTTTTAAAAGAAGCACAAATAAAAGGTAGATTCACAAGTAGCGACTACAAAGTGGATAGAAAGTTTATTGAAGCAAGAGATGGGACCATGGTTCCGGTATCGATAGTTTATAAAAAAACAAAATTTAAAAAAAACCAAAACCCTTTATTTGTATATGGCTATGGTTCATATGGTAACTCTATTGATGCTGGATTTAGCTACTCTCGACTTTCGTTGCTGGATAGAGGTTATATCTTTGCAATAGCTCATGTTCGAGGTGGTCAAGAACTAGGCAGATCGTGGTATGAAGACGGCAAAATTTTTAATAAGTTAAATACGTTTCATGATTTTATTGATGTTACAAAAGGTTTGCTTGATTTAGGGTTAGGAAACGCAGACCGTGTTTATGCAGCAGGTGGAAGTGCTGGAGGCTTATTAATGGGTGCTATAGTCAATATGGAGCCAGAACTTTATAAAGGCATCATCTCAAATGTCCCTTTTGTGGACGTCATAACAACAATGTCTGATCCAAGTATCCCTCTTACAACAGGAGAGTACAGCGAATGGGGCAACCCAGAAAATAAAGACGAATTTGAATACATTATGCAATACTCACCTTATGACAACATAGGCGAATATAATTACCCTAGTATTTTAGTAACCGCAGGACTATGGGATTCTCAAGTTCAATATTACGAACCAGCTAAATATGTTGCAAAGCTAAGAGATTATAATCAAAGCTCCAATCCAATTCTAATGAAGGTAAATATGAGCGCTGGTCACAGCGGTGTTAGTGGAAGATTTGAAAGCCTTAAAGAAGTTGCCATGGAATACGCCTTCTTATTGAGAGTAGACTCTAATTAATGACTCCTGACAAGAAGGAGGCAGAAGAAAGCAATCCTAAGATTCTATCTGGTCTTATGTTGATAATCCTATTTGTCAGTATGGGGCAGTCTGTTTATTGGCAAACTATGCCGATTATCGGAAGAGAATTTAACTTCTCTGAAATAGAAATAAATACTTTGGTTTCTATATCTGCGGCTATGTTTATTGTATTTACTCCATTTTGGGGGAGATTGAGCGATAGAATAGGCAGGAAAGCGGTTCTTCTGATTGGATTATCAGGATATGTTCTCTCAAATTTAATTTTCCTTTATTCAGCATCCTTAGGGTTAATTGGATATGTAACAGGATTTTCATTACTAATGATTTTACTGATGTCAAGAATAGTGAATTCTGCTATTGGAGCTGCTTCAAGACCTGCTTCAGGAGCTTATGTAGCGGATGTGACTTCTGAAGAAGATAGGTCATCAGGGATGGGAAAATTTGGAGCAGCTAACAATATAGGAACAATACTAGGTCCTGTACTAGTGGGGTCTTTAGTTGGTTTAAATATCTTTGGTATCAATATACCTCAATTTGGATTACTTACTCCATTGATTGTAATGTCTATCTTGATGGCAATAGCAGCTGTGTTTGTATATATATTTCTTCCCTCAGGTAATTCGGATTCTGAAGCAGAGACCAGCGGGTCAGGAATTGTTTTTGATAAAAACCTAAAATTACTTTTAGCGATCGGAGTAATTATTTTTACAGCCTTTGCGCTAGTTCAATCTATTACTGCTTTCTATATTCAGGATAGATTTGCTTATAACCTTGATGAAACTGCAAAAACAACAGCACTTCTTTTAGGCACTATGGCTTTTATGGCAATAATTTCTCAATTGACAATTGTCCAAAAATACAAAGGAAGCCCTTTAAATTTAATTAAATTTTCTCTTCCTTTATTTATTTTGAGTTGTTTATTTATAATTTTTTCTCCTAATTTTTTATTTTTATATGCTGGCATGGCTTTTATGGGGCTTGGTATGGGGCTTGCCTCTCCAGGTTATACTTCTGCTGCTTCATTAAATGCTGATAAAGATAAGCAAGGAGCGGCTGTTGGTCTGGCGATGGTAGCTCCTGGTGTAGGTTTTGCACTTGGCCCGCTTTTGAGTGGTTTCCTTTATAGCTCATCAATGAACTTACCATTCATTTTTATTCTCCCTTTATTCTTAATAATAATTGTTTTTATAAGGAAATTAGAGCAAATAAATTAACCAAAAGTATGTGGTATTTGACCTATCAAATAACTATAATGACGGGGCTTTTATTCGCCCAAGAAGCAAATTCTTAATATAACAAGTGATTGAAAAAGATAACCGACCAGTAAATTTAAATTTACTAACAATTAGCCTCCCTATAATAGGACTATCTTCTATTCTTCATAGGATATCTGGACTAGCTGTTTTCTTTAGTTTCCCTCTGGTTGTTTGGCTACTTAGTGTCTCGCTAAAATCTGAGGAAAGTTTTTTAGCTCTGTTGAACTTATATCAAACCTCAATTGTTTTAAAAATTATGACGTATCTAATTTTAGTTGGATTTAGTTATCATCTGCTTGCTGGAATTAAGAAATTAATCAGCGATGTTTTCGGATTCGGAGAAACACTTGAATCTGGAAGAATCCTTTCTTGGTTAGTTTTTGGCGCTACTTTTGTTTTAGCTATTTTATTTCTTTTTTATCTTTTTTAATTATGTTTTCAGGTTTAGGACATGGATCTAAAGAATTTTTGATAATAAGGGCATGCGCACTTCTAATCCTCTTTTACACTCTTTATCTGGGTAGTTTTGTTATATTTGCCCAGGAAGTAAACTTTAATACATGGTCAAAATTTTTTGATAACACTTTCAATAAAATCTTTACATCAATCTTTTTTTTGGCGTTTGCAGTTCATACCTGGTTAGGTACATGGGCTGTGGCAAGTGATTATCTCACCCCAAGAATTTTTGGTAATTTAGGAAGGGTTTTATATATCAGCTTTAGAGGTGTTGTTGCAGCCATAATCGCACTTGTTTTAACTTGGGCCATAATAATCATCTGGTAAAAATATGTTAGTAAACGAAATCATTAATGCAAAAGATCTCCCGGTAATGGAATTTGATGGAATTATAGTAGGTGGTGGAGGCGCAGGTATGAGAGCTTCTCTTCAGCTAGCTGAGTCTGGTCTTAATACTGCTGTTATATCAAAGGTGTTTCCAACACGATCTCATACTGTATCAGCTCAAGGTGGAATAACTTGTGCAATACAAAGTGATGACCCTGATGATGATTGGAGATGGCACATGTTTGATACCGTCAAAGGTTCAGATTATATCGGCGATCAAGAAGCTATTGAGTATATGTGTAGTGAAGGACCAAAAGCTGTTTTTGAACTAGAACATATGGGCTTACCATTTTCGAGGACAGAAGAAGGGCGCATTTATCAAAGACCCTTTGGCGGTCAATCTAAAGACTATGGAAAGGGGGGGCAAGCTACAAGAACTTGCGCAGCAGCTGACAGAACAGGACACAGTCTGTTACATACTTTGTATCAGGCAAACCTCAAGGCTGGAACAAATTTCTTAAATGAATGGTTTGCTGTAGATCTTGTATTAAATACAGATAAAGCAGTAGTGGGGGTTATTGCTTTTAAAATTGAAACAGGAGAAATCTACTATATTAAATCTAAGGCGACTGTCTTAGCGACTGGTGGCGCTGGTAGAATTTATGCATCAACGACAAATGCCTTAATTAATTCTGGAGATGGAATTGGTATGGCGCTAAGGGCGGGTATGCCAGTACAGGACATTGAAATGTGGCAATTTCATCCTACAGGTATACATGGAGCAGGTACTCTCGTAACGGAAGGATGTAGAGGTGAAGGCGGTTATTTGCTTAATAAAGATGGCGAACGTTTTATGGAAAGATATGCACCTAACGCTAAAGATTTAGCAAGTAGAGATGTTGTAGCAAGATCCATGGCACTAGAAATTTTGGAAGGCAGAGGGTGTGGACCAAATGCTGATCATATATTTTTAAGGCTAGATCATTTAGGGCCCGAAGTAGTTCATAAAAGGCTACCGGGAATTACTGAGCTTTCTAAGACATTTGCGGGAGTTGATCCTGCTGTTCAACCTATACCAGTTGTTCCGACCTGCCATTACATGATGGGAGGAATACCAACGAATATAAATGGGCAGGTTATTTCTGTCCAGAATGGAGAGGATACAATAATTGATGGATTATATGCAGCAGGTGAAGTTGCTTGTGTATCTGTTCACGGAGGAAATAGGTTAGGTGGCAACTCTCTTCTTGATTTAGTTGTTTTCGGAAGAGCTGCCGGTCTTTATATTGAAGAAACGATGAAGCAAGGTGTGGAGCTTAAAAATGCTTCGCATGATGATATAGATAAAGCTTTAGAGAGGCTAAATAAACTCAATGCTTCTACTGAAGGCGATCAAGTATCTGTTCTAAAAGAAAAGATGCAACAGAATATGCAAAACAACTTTGGAGTCTTTAGGAGAGGTGATTTGATGGAAAAAGGTATTGATGAGCTTGCGAAGACTCGAGAGGAGGTTGATAGCATGTATCTCCAAGATAAGTCAGCAACATTTAATACTGCTAGAATCGAAGCATTAGAAATGCAAAATTTATTTGAAGTTGCTGAAGCCACAGCAATTACAGCAAATGAGAGAAAAGAAAGTCGTGGTGCCCATGCAAGGGATGATTTTACTGAACGTGATGATGAAAACTGGTTAAAACATTCAATTTACTATGCTGATACTAAAGAGGTAAGTAAAAGAGATGTTAACTACAGACCTAAGACTGTCCAAGCTTTTCAGCCGATGGTAAGGAGTTATTAATGAGCGCTGCATCTATTCCGGTAGAACAAATTAAAACCATAACAATGAGCATTTATCGTTATGACCCAACGGTAGACAAAAAGCCATATATGCAAGATGTGGTAGTAGAAATACCAACCGATAAAGATATTATGGTCCTTGATGCCCTGCATCTAGCAAAACAACAGGAACCTTCTCTATCTTATAGAAGATCATGCAGAGAAGGTGTTTGTGGATCTGATGGCATGAATATTAATGGAAAGAATGGTTTGGCTTGTGTCACTCCTTTATCAGAAGTTCTAAAGAGAGATAAAATCACTCTTCGTCCAATGCCCGGACTTCCAGTTGTAAGAGATTTAATTGTAGATATGAAACAGTTTTTTGACCAACTAGAAAAAGTTAAACCATATCTGATCACCAAAAGTGATTCACCTGACATAGAAAGAAAACAAACCCCTGAAGACAGAGAAGAATTAGATGGTCTTTACGAATGCATTTTATGTGGCTGTTGCTCTACTTCTTGTCCTTCTTTCTGGTGGAACCCGGATAAATTCCTTGGTCCCGCAGCTCTATTACAATCTTGGAGATTCATAGCAGATAGCCGAGATGAGGCAACTGAAGAAAGACTCGATGACTTAGAAGATGCTTTCAGTCTATATCGGTGTCATGGAATCATGAATTGTGTGTCGGTCTGTCCAAAAGGTTTGAATCCAACAGAAGCAATTTCAAAAATTAGAAATAAATTATTAACAAGAGAAAAAGCTTAATAATTTCTTTCTTTATCTTAGGAGGACTCCTCAGGTCCTCATTTATCCTCTACAATGCTTTTCGGTATTAATACGTATAATTTCTATAGATTGAATTTTAGGGAGAAAAAATGAATCTGCACGAATATCAAGCTAAACAGTTATTCAGAGAGTACAAAATTTCTGTTTCAGAAGGTTTGGCTGCTTCTTCAAGTGATGAAGCAGAAAAGGTAGCCAAATCACTAAATGTTGATAAATGGGTTGTTAAGGCCCAAGTACATGCTGGAGGGAGAGGAAAAGCAGGGGGTGTTGAAATTGTAGAAAGCATTGACGGAGTAAGAAACTTTGCTGATAAATGGTTAGGAAAAAACTTAGTTACATTCCAAACGGATGAGAAAGGCCAATTAGTTTCTCAAATATTAATAGAAACATGTACTTCAATTGATAAAGAACTATATTTGGGTGCTGTCATAGACAGGGCATCTCAAAGATTAGTCGTTATGGCTTCAACTGAAGGTGGAGTAAATATCGAGGAAGTAGCTGAAGAAACCCCTGAGAAGATATTCAAAGCCGAAATAGACCCCGTTAAAGGTCCCAACGAATTACAAGCAAATTACCTGGCTAAGAATCTAGGACTGAATGAAGTCCAGTGTTTGCAGTTTAGAGAAATATTTAATGGCTTGATAAATCTATTTTTAGAAAAAGACTTATCTCTTGTTGAAGTTAATCCTCTTGTAATAACTGAATCCGGAGATTTAATTTGTTTAGATGCAAAAATTAATGTCGATTCTAATGCTCTATATAGACAAGAAGAAGTAGAGAAATTAAGAGATCCTTCGCAAGAGGATGCTAGAGAAGCAAAGGCTGCTGAATGGGATCTAAGTTACGTTGCTTTAGATGGAAACATTGGGTGCATGGTTAATGGGGCAGGATTAGCTATGGGTACTATGGACATAATTAAATTGCATGGTGGTGAGCCAGCTAATTTTTTAGATGTAGGAGGAACGGCTGACTCTAAAAGAGTTGCAGAAGCCTTTAAAATCATTCTCTCTGATGAAAATGTGAACACCGTCTTAATTAATATTTTTGGAGGTATAGTTAGATGTGATGTTATTGCAGATGGCATTGTTGAGGCACTAACCGTAATGGGGGTTTCTGTTCCAGTTATTGTTAGGTTGGAGGGTAATAGTGCGGAAAAAGGTCTTAATATTCTTGACGAATGTGAACTCAATATAATTCCAGCATCTAATCTAGAAGAGGCTGCAAGCCTTGCTGTCAAAGCATCGAAGGGAGAAATTTAATGAGTATACTGATTGATAAAACTACCAAAGTGATCTGTCAGGGCTTCACAGGAGGTCAAGCAACACAACACTGTATTCAATGCCTAGATTATGGAACTCAATTAGTAGGAGGAGTTACTCCTGGAAAAGGTGGCCAGACTCACTTGGAACTTCCAGTTTTTAATTCTGTTAAAGAATCTGTTGAAACTACCGGAGCAACTGCTAGCTTGATATTCGTACCGGCAAAGTTTTGTAAAGCTTCAATTCTTGAGGCGGCTGAATCAGGTATTTCTTTAATTGTTTGCATAACAGAAGGTATTCCTACAATTGATATGTTAGAAGTAAAAGCTAGATGTGATGATCTTGGAGTCAGGTTAATTGGACCTAATTGTCCAGGTATTATCACACCAGGTGAATCAAAGATGGGAATTATGCCTGGAGATATTCACATGCCTGGCAAGGTTGGCATTATATCTAGGTCTGGGACACTAACTTATGAGGCTGTAAAGCAAACTTCAGATCTTGGTTTTGGGCAAACCAGTTGTGTTGGCATTGGAGGAGATCCAATACCGGGAACTAGCTTTATAGATGTATTAGATTTATTTGAAAAAGATGCCTCTACAGAGGCTATTGTTATGGTTGGCGAAATAGGAGGAACAGCTGAAGAGTCAGCAGCAGAATTTATACAATCAAATGTCAGTAAGCCAGTCGTATCTTATATAGCAGGAGTCACTGCTCCTCCTGGAAAGAGAATGGGTCATGCTGGAGCAATTATTGCTGGAGGAAAAGGAACTGCTGAAGATAAATTTAAAGCACTCGAAGCTGCAGGGGTACATACTGTAAAAAGTCCTGCTGATATTGGTAAAGGTATAGCAGAGATAACAGGATGGTAGAAGAATTTAATCATCTAAGAATAGAAGACAATGGTAATTATATTATCTGTTATCTATCAAATCCTCCGACTCACACTTTAACTTCTTCAGGAGTTTCTGAAATACATTCATTTCTGGACTTAGTTGAAAAAAGAGATGACTTAAGAGTACTAGCCTTTACAGGTGAAGCTAAGGGTGTGTTTATCAAGCATTACGAAGTTGGTGAATTAGCTAATACAGCTGAAAAAAATTTAGAAACGAAAACAGATCAGCAAGAGACAAGAGAACTCCATGCTTTTCATACTATGCTGTTACGATTAAGAGACCTAGATCCAATTGTTGTAGCGGGTATTAATGGTAATACTGCTGGAGGAGGTTGCGAATTTTCTTTAGGTTGCGACTTAAGGGTCATGTCAGAGGGTAATTTTTTAATTGGCCTTCCCGAAACTTCAGTAGGTATCCTCCCCGGAGGAGGAGGAACACAGAGATTATCAAGATTGATTGGCTCCTCCAGAGCTTTAGATCTAATCCTGCATGCTAAATTACTCAGTCCAAAAGAGGCTTATGATCTAGGGATAATTAATCAACTTGTATCTGAGGATACTTTTAATCAGGAATTGATTTCATATTGTGAAGACCTTTCTAATAGAGCCCCTGTTGCATTACAGCAAGTCAAAAAGATCATTCATCAGGGACTTGAAATGTCCCTAGAAGATAGCCTCCTGATTGAGCAGAAGGCCTTTGATGTAACAATGAACTCGAAGGATGCTGCAAGAGCCATGAGAGCTTTGCTAAATACTCAAGAAAACATAGAGGATGTTTCTGAGTTTAAGTGGGAAGGGGAGTGATTACTCCTCTGCTACTTTAATAAGTTGCTTACCAAAATTCTTTCCACTCAAAACATCTCTTAGGCCTTGAGGGGCATTCTCAAAACCTTCTGTGATTGTTTCTTCGTACTTAATTTTGCCTTCAGATATCCACTGAGATAATTCTTCCGTAGCTTGTCTCCATTCCTTAAACCATTCTGTGACTACAAAAAATCTATGCTCTGGAGCCGGATCCACCGCACCAAAAATATGAAATGGAGTTTCTTCTTTAGTCATATCTTCTGAGTTATAAGCCGATATGAATCCACAAATCGGGACACGGGAACCTTCATTAAGAAGCGTTGCAACAGCCTTACTTACAGGTCCTCCGACATTTTCAAAATAAATATCAATACCGTCAGGACATGCTTTAGCAAGATCTTCCTGTATATTTCCAGCTTTGTAATCAATGCACTCGTCAAAGCCTAATTCGTCTTTAACATAAGAGCATTTCTTTTCTCCGCCAGCCACTCCCACAACTCTGCAACCAAGAATTTTACCCATCTGGCCAACAACGGTCCCAACAGCACCGGATGCAGCTGAAACTACTATTGTTTCACCTGATTTAGGAAGACCAACTCTCAAAAGACCAAAGTATGCAGTTCTACCTGGCATACCAACAGTACCCAGATAAGTTTGAAGAGGAACTATAGAGGGGTCTGCTTTAAATAAAGCCGGTTCTTCATCGTTTGCAATAATATAAGTTTGCCATCCTTTATGAACACAAAGGTAATCACCTTTCATAAATTTATCTGATTCACTTTCTACAACAATTCCTACTGACTCACCTGTCATAGGTTCTCCTATGGCAGCAGGATCAGCGTAAGACTCTCCATCATTCATTCTTCCTCTCATATATGGATCAATAGATAGATACAGTATTTTAATTAAGACTTCACCTTTCTCTAGAGGGCGAACTTCTTCTTCATTTAATTTCCAACATTCGTCTCCAGGCATTCCTTTAGGTCTTTGATCAAGTAACCATTGTTTGTTTATATATGTCATTAATTTCTCCTTATTAAATTATATTCTTATCTTTTTTTTGAACAACAAAATAAAGACTTTCTTCAGTAATCTCTTTTTTTATAAGACCATGGCCAAGAAATTCACAAAATTTACTTACATCTCTTTCTGTGCTTCTATCTGTTGCTGTAAGGTGTATCAAATCTCCCGAATTAGAATCTCTTATTGCCTTATGAAGTAACATTATTGGTTCAGGGCATTTTAACCCTTTAGCATCAATATTAATTGTCATTAATAAATTGAGTTGATACTTTTCTAACTCTTCTTACCATCAATACAGCGGCAACTAATAGGCCTGTGGCCATACCTGTCCACATTCCAACTGCTCCCATTTGGTCAGTAATGATATCTGTGATTGCCAGGATTATCCCTAGCGGCAGACCTACACCCCAGTATGAAATAGCCATTATTTTCATAGGCCCAAAAGTATCTTTGTAGCCCCTCATACTTCCAATACTAGCCATTGCTAGTCCGTCTGCAACTTGAAAGAAAGCCGCAAAAAAGAGTAGCGTTACAGCTAGAGAAACTACTTTAGGATTATCATTTAGAAGGCTCGCAAGAAATTCAGCATTGAAAACAATTACTAAACTCATGAATAGAGCACAAATAGTTGCAAGTCTTAAAGAAAAGTAGGAGCTATATTTAGCTCCTTTCATATTATTTGCCCCAACATTATTTCCGACCCTAACTGCTGCCGCATTTCCTATAGATAAGGGAACCATAAAAAATAATCCGCCCAGTGTAAGTGCAATTCCATTAGCGGCTATAACTTCACTACCAAATCTTCCTAAAATTATACCTGCACCGCTAAACATACTTAGTTCAATAAAGTTACCAAACCCAACAGGTACGCCCCCTACAAGAATCTCTTTAAGTTTGTGAAAATTGGGCAAGTCAAATCTGGAGAAAAGCTCAGTACCAAAAGCAGATTTATATTTTAAGTAAATAATAAGCAAAATAAATGTAGTCCAAGTTCCTATAACCGCAGATAGGCCGGCTCCTTTTGCACCCATTTCTGGAAAGCCAAAATTACCGTAGATAAAAGCATAATTCCCTACTATAGCTATTAAAAGCATCAGAATATTCAATAAAGTTATTGGAAGAGGTTTTGTTATACCTTCACATAATGAACGTAATGGTTGACTCAATAGTATTGCTGGTAAGGCAAAAATAAAGTAACTAAGATATTCTTCAGAATATTTGATGATAGATGGATCTACTTTCGCAACTGTTAAAATCGTCGCAGCTTGAGAAAGCAGGAACATGCCAAATACGACAATCGGTAAAGACAACCATATTGCCTGTCTCGCAAGTGGCCCAATATCTTTTATGTTCCTAGCTCCGTATAGTTGAGCAACCATAGGTGTAACAAAGAAAAGAACACCCCCAATACCAACCATAACAGGGAACCATAAATTACCAGCTAACATGATTCCTGCCTGAACATCCGTAGAGTAATTACCACTTTGAACAACTGAATTCACTTGAATAAGCTGTAAAGCTAATTGCGTCAGAAACATCGGAACTGCCAATTTTATAAAGCTAGACGCTTCACTCAGCGCTCTTGTAGAAAAAAACGTATTTTTTGAGTCCAAAGGCTGTTCCATAGAAGGCGCGTATCTTATCATGTACACCCGAGGCAAGATATTAGAAAAGATCACAGACCATATTGGCTAAAAAAGCTATTCGCAAAATACAATGATTTCTATGTAGATAACTTTTTAGCTCCGCAATTTGAATATTTTGGCAAGGGTCATAACATAATGGGTGCTAAATATTTCGACGTTTATGGACGAAATATTTCAATTGGTAACTATCCCACAATGGTTGCTTCACCTGATAATTACATTCATCTGACAACATGGAGTTTGGAAGACCATGAAGGTCAAATAGATATTGGAAAATATTGTCTACTCACTCCTGGAGTTAGGATAGCTTCGGCATCTAAGATAACTATTGGCGATGGTTGCATGTTCGCAAATAGTGCCTATGTTTCTGATGCAGACTGGCACGGTATTTATGATAGAGCTATTCCTGTAGGAAAAACTTCTCCCATTACTCTTGAAGAGAATGTTTGGATCGGCGATAGGGCAGTAGTAGGTAAGGGAGTGACGATAGGAAAAAATAGTATAGTTGCTGCAGGAGGTGTTGTTGTTAAAGATGTTCCAGCAAATGTTGTAGTAGGTGGAAATCCAGCAAAAATAATTAAACACTTAGATTCTTCCGTAGAAGGGATTACCAGGATTAAGCTATTTGAAGACCCTGAAGGACTTAAGAATTTATATGACCAAATTGATCAATACACCTTGAAAAATAACAGCTCTCTTAATTACCTTAGAAGCATACTATTTAAAAATAAATCACATTAATTTTTGTCACACAATTGTCACAAATTTTTATTTGTCTAGTTAACATAAGCGTCATATTGTCTCCATCTAAGTATTAAGTATTTTTTAAGATACGGGGAGCATTCTTAATTTGTACCTAAGTTGTTTTAACGATTCTTAGTGCTTGTCATTAAGAATCTTTTTTGGAGAGGTTTAATGACAAACTCAATTAAGATACTTTTTGTATCTCTTTTCGCTTTAGTATTTTCTGTGTCGGCTTATACCGATGACACAACACCTGCTTTTATTCCCTTAGAAGGTTATGCATGTAATTTTTCAAAAGGTAAAGATATGGATGATCTCTATAAAGTAGTAGATAAATGGAATGACTTTATTGATGAAGGTGGCACCCAATATAATTCATGGGTCTTCACACCTTTTTATTATAGTGAAGAAGAGGCTGCTGATATTTATTGGATAGGAGTCTCTCCAACATGGGAAGAGATGCTTAAAACTGATGAGCATATGGCAAAACCTGAAGGACAAAAACTACAAGCAGAATTCAATAAAGTTTCTCCTTGTTATGACCATACAAATTGGGGTTATGAAAACGTTAGAAGCGGATCTGATTCAGGCGATGATGGAGTAGTTACTTTAATGTGGTGTGACCTAACTGAAGGAACAACCAGAGATCAGGTTCTTGCAGCTGATAAAAAATATAATGCATACATGGAATCAACTGGCTCTTCTGGAGGAGCTGGAAGATGGTGGCCCGGATCTGGTATACCGTCAAGATTTACTGCTGATTTTCTTTGGGGAACTGGCTCAGACAGTTTAGCTGATTGGGGCAGGGCAGCAGATATGGCCGTAAATGGTGGTGGCAATCAAGCCATGCAGTCTATTTATGGTGACCTGATGACTTGCAGCAATAGAGCTGTTTACACAGTTAAAGCGGCCCGCACGTCTAACTAGGAAGTAAGGTATGAATAAATTATTTAAAATTTTGATAATTAGTATTTTCACATTAACAATAAATGCTGAAGGTGGATTGAGTGTAATCACTATCAATACTGATGACGCAGATGAATACGTAACATGGCTAAAAGATAATACACCTCTATTTGCAAATGCTTGGGGGGATAATGTAGCTTCATCTGGTATTTGTTCTCCAATTTCGGGAGGTGAACAGGAAGGCAATCATTACGTATGGAACTTGGGTCCAACACTCGCGGCAACCATGTCATCTATTCCTGGTAATGATGCGGATACTGCTAGAGCTATACGTAAGATTTCCAAAAAACGTTCAGTTGAAAGAAGAGATATTTATGAAGTGCTAAAACAAACTTCTCAGGTCAGTACTGCGGGGCAGATAACGGCACAATATAATTTATTGTCGACACCCTCAAATGCTAATGATTATGTTGAAGCAGTAAAGGCAATGGAAGCTGCTGCTGCAAATAATGGATTTGCAGATGTTGAAATAGCTGTTTTCTCTGCTTCTGGAGCGGGAGATAGGGCTGGTATGGTTATGGCAAGTGTTCAAGCACCCAGTATGGAAAGACTTGGCCTGTTCTTAGGGGCAAGGAGCTCTGGCTGGATGTCTGAGGCCATGAAAGACTTTGATACTTTAAGAACCCCTGAATATGAATGGCTTCTAAATTGTGAAGTTATTTATAGTAATTAAGACAAGGAAAACAAATGAAAAAAATATTAATAACTTTTATTGCGCTTTCAAGTGCAGTAATTTTCTCAAATCCTATATGGACTCAATATGAGATAGAAGCAAATAGTTCTGAATCCGCTGCAAAAATAGTAGCGGCAACCGATGAATTTATGGCTTCAGATTTTGCCAAGAAGAATTTTAAAGGTTCTCTGCATTTGAATGCTTATATGGCCAACGGAGATAGCAAGGCAACTCATTTTTTTGCTGTATTGCAACCGAGTCTTACCGAGCATACGAGATGGATGGCAGCTTCTAGAGCCAGCAAAGAGGGACAAAAGTTCTTTAGTGTTCTGGCAAATAATTCTGATAATGTTTCTGATAGATTAAATTCTTTTGTTCAAACTTATGGAACACCTTCAAATAAAGATACTGTCTGGATAATACATGAGTTCAATGCATCACCTTCTAATGTAGAAAAAGTAATTAAAGCATTCGAAAGAGTAGACTCCGATACTGAAGGTCAATTCCCAGGCCAATTTGGACTTTCAGCTGTTGCCTTTGGTGCAGATGAAGTTACTCATTTATTAACAGTAGGATATGAATCAATAGCTGAATTGGAATCATGGGAAGATCAAATTGCTACAAATAAAGGTGTTCTAAGATTCCAAAAGACTATGGATGGAATAGTGGAATGGAAAGCAAGTAAGCTCTTATTCAATGCAAAAATTTATGATTCTGCTTCTGATTTAGAACAGTTTGTCACTAAGGACTTCGAGTAGAGTATGAAAAAAATAAATTTAATAACAATCCTTACTTTTTCGTTCTTTTTTAGTAATTTATATTCTGATGACCACCTTCCTACTTACGGTATGGAAGGTTATCAATGCAATTATAAAGAAGGGGTTACATTTAATGATTTGGTCTCGTTTATGAAAGATGATCTGAATCCTTATGCTGATAAAAACTGGCCAGTACCTTATAGCGGTTTTTACTTAACCCCTTTCTTAAGGTCTGGAGATGAAGTGGCATTCGATGTTGGTTGGGTTGGATTTACCAATAACCATAAGGATATGGGTATAGTTCAAGATTCTTGGTTTGCTGAAGAGTCTTCAGAGACGTTTGCGAAGTGGGAATCTTTAACAGACTGTTCTTCGCAAGCCTATTACATGGCCATAGAAGCAAGAACTCCCTCTGTGACGTTCTCTGAAGGAGAGAATTCCTTTTGGGCAATTAGAAGTTGTTCTATAAATGAAGGAAAAACTGTTCAAGATTTACTAGCCACAGACAAAGCATGGAATGAGTATATGGATAAACTTGGTCATACCGGAGGAGTTTGGAGGTGGGTACCAGTAGCTGGAACATCTAATTCTTTTGAAGGTGACTTTTTGTTGAACATATCCTTCAACTCCTGGGAAGAATATGGATCAGTGCAGGATGACTCCTTTTGGGGAATAACTCCAAGACCTGAAAGCGTATTGAGTTGTGATACGCCTCGTGTTTATACAGCGTTCAATGCTAGAAATAGACCTTTTAATTAAAATACTAAGATAAAAAAATATGAAAAAAATATATATAACAATAATGCTTTTTTTAAGCGCAATAAGTTCACTTTACGCAGACGATCATATTGAATTTGGAGCCATGGAAGGTCTTCAGTGTAATTTTGCTGACGGTAAAGATATGGGTGATGTAATGAAAGTTATTTCTGACTGGAATGATTTTGGTGATGATAATTTTACTGCACCTTATAGTGCTTGGATATTCACGCCTGTTTATAGAACAAATTCTGATTTCGACTTTGATTTTATGTTCTTAGGCTTTACCTCGTCTATGCAAGAAATGGGTAGAGTGCAGGATAACTGGCAGGCTGGTGGATCAAAAATAGAAGAAAAATGGTCTAAAGTTACCAATTGTTCTGGTCAATCAATGTCTTTGAATGTTGAAGTAAGGGCTCCTCAGGTTGCTTGGGAAGAGGATGGTATCACTTATGCTTCTGTCAGGACTTGTTCTTTTAATGACGGAAAATCAGTTTCTGATCTCCCTGCTAATGACAAAGTATGGAATAAATACTTAGATGATTATGGTTATCAAGGTGGAATATGGAGGTGGTGGCCTGAAACAGGATCCGCAACTACATTTACACACGATTATTGGAATGTAGCTAGTTTTGGTAGTGTTGAGGAATACGGTGCTGGAAGAGATGCCAGGTTAAAAGCAATGATGGCAGATACTAGGCCAGAAGAAATTCATAATTGTGATATGCCAAGACTATATAAATCCACCAACATTAGGCTCGAAGTAGCTGAAGAAGGGTAGGTGTTGAAATGAAAAAACTTATTATTTATATAGTTTTTGTTACTTCTTCTTTGTTTATCTTTTCAGATGATGAACCTTACACAACTTATACTGGAGAGGTTCTGCAGTGTAACTTTAATGAAGGCAAAGGTTTAGATGATGCTTTGAATATGGTTAGGAATGACTGGTATAACATGGCTCAATCTTTTCCTGCTCCTTACGAAGGCAATGTAGTAACTCCTCAACTGTATGCTTCTGATGATGGCGGATATGAATTATTTTGGGTTGGGTTCACAACTGACAATAACGCCATGGGACAAGTAACCGATTGGTTCTCGGATAATGCTTCACAAGTTTTTGCCAAATGGCAGAATATCGTTAATTGCGCTTCATGGAGTCAATGGGATATTTTTGAAGTTAGAGCCAGTCAAGCTGACTTTGAAGAAGGAGATAGTAACTATTGGGCTTTTCACAGTTGTTCATTTAAACCTGGAGCGAAAGCCTCAGATATAGTTGAAGATGATAAAACATGGAATAAATTCCTGGATAGCCTTGGTCATAAAGGTGGAGTATGGAGATGGTGGGCTGCTGGAGGCTCCTCTCTAGAAGAAACCAATGACTTTTATGTAAATATGGGTTTTGACTCTATGACCGAATATGGAAACTATAGAGATGCTCGACTGCAAAGCTTAGTTGATGGGTCATATCCCGAAACGATAGTTAGTTGTCAGCCTCCCAGAGTTTATTCGGTCAATAATATAAAAGCTATTAGTGATTAATTAAACAATACAACGAAACGGCCACTGTAGTGGCCGTTTTTTTTGAACGAATTTGTTACTATGTTATCTATGTTTTGTTTCTCTAAACAAATTTCCTTATTTTTTTCTATTTTACTTGTTAGCTCTTATCTATCTTCTTTTGATGATGAACCAGAATTGTATGATTATTTAAAAAGTAAAAATACAACAAGCTTTCTTATTGCTAAAAAAGGTGAGATTTTGCTTGAATACGAATTCAAACCCAAAAAAACTATTTTTCTTAGCATGATGATGCAGGAGAATTTAATTGAGGGCAGGAGTCAAGAAGATGTAGCCTCCATTCAAAAAAGTTTTGTTTCCATTTTAATCGGCCTGGCTCAAGAAAAAGGGTATTTGAAAATATCTGATCCAGTTAGTAAATATTTAGGAGATTGGACAAAATCAAATAAAGAGGATGCAGAGGGCATTACCATAAGGCACCTTTTGACTATGACTTCCGGCTTAAATAAAACTCTAGATTTGAGAAAATATCCAGGATCAGAATGGCAGTATACAAGTAGACCTTACGGACAACTCTTATACATCTTAGAGTTTGTCACAAAAAAAAGTATTCAGGATTTATCTTTTGACTGGATCTTTGGTCCTCTTGAGCTGGATGAAACTTATTGGAAAAAACGAGACAAAGGGCCGATGGGGTTTTCTGCAGATTCTAGTGATTATGGTTTAGTGACAACAGCAAGAGATTTATTGAAGTTTGGGGATTTTATCCTAAATGGAGGAGAGGTTGGTACGAATCACATTATTAATGACATAGATTTCTTTGATGATTCATTTACTCAATCACAACCACATAATCCGGCTTACGGATATTTATGGTGGTTGAATAACTCAGATTTTTTTATAAAGTCTTCAAGCAAAGGAGAAGGTAATTTATTTCCTAATGCCCCCAAGGAAACAATATTAGCTTTGGGTGCAGGTTCAAGATTCTTAGCTATAGTCCCTAGTCAAGAGATGATAGTTATCAGATTAGGAGATAGACCAAAAGATTCAAACTTTATCAATAACTTATGGAAATATATTCAAAAATAATTTTAATAATACTAAGTATTCTATTTCTTTCTAATATTGGAGCAGAAAGGACACTTTCCTGGAAAGAGCACATAATTGATGACCCTACTTTAGGTCCCTCTGATCTAGCTGGAAGTGATGGACTTGAAGTTGCCGATCTAGATAAAGACGGATACCTGGATATCGTATCTGTACATGAACTTGATACGGAATATGGTATTCCTAGAGGTTATGTGAGAATTGCATGGGGATCCGAAGATCCTCTTAAATGGGAGCTGACAACATTAGCTTCTGGATCTGAAGCTCCTTCCGCTGAGGATGTTGACATTGCAGATGCTGATGGCGATGGGTGGTTAGATATAGTGGTGGCATGCGAATTAGCCCATCTGATTTATTTTAAGAATCCTTCCAATGACCACCGCTCTGTAGAATGGAAAAGGACCATCCCAAATATTACGTTAGATAGAGGTTCTTTTATCAGAGTTTTCTTTGCTGATTTTAATAATGATGGGAAAGTTGAAGTAGTAGCTGCAAATAAAGGTGGAGAAAATCCAGATATTGCAAATGCACCACTTAATAATATTTCCATTTATAAACTGCCAAAAGATCCTCTAGAAGGTGATAAATGGGAAGAGCTGGTTTTAACTCAAGTAAGAATCCCAATAAATTCTCAACCTGTAGATTTAGATTCAGATGGTGATATGGATATAGTTGTCGGTTCTAGAGGCGAAGCCCGAATTCTTTGGCTTGAAAATAAAGGTAATTTTAATTTTTTGAAACATGATATCGCATTCTCAAGTAACCTGGATCAAGGATCTTGGATTACAGGTTTTAATATGGACTATGCCGATATGAATTCGGATGGAAGATTAGATATTATTAGTTCAGTTTGGCCAAGCTCGGTCTACATACTTTATCAACCAAAATATCCCTATGAGAGATGGAACATTAAAGAAGTAGGCAGCATAGCGCCTGATCGATTGGTAAGTGTTTCCGTTGCAGACATAGATAATGATGGAGATCAGGATATTTTTTCTGGTTCTTACAGTTTAGGCAGTAGGGATAAGGATGATATTGATAATTCTAATAAGGCCTATGGTAGCGTTGTTTGGTTTCAAAATAATTCTGAATCTTGGAAAAAAAATAATATTCTTAGAAGAAAAAGAGGTATGTATGATAAGTGGATCCCTCTTGATCTAGATAAAGATAATGATGTTGATTTCATAGGAACTAGAGGTAATAGCGAACCATTTGATGGAGTGTTGTGGTTAGAGCAGTTAGGGTATGATTATTCACAAAAAGTATTCTTTCCAGCTCGAAAAATTGATAGTAAATCTGTTCCGTTCGATGATTAAATTTTCATCAGCATAAACCTTAGTTATAATTACCATATGGAAACTATAAAGACAAAACCTTTAGATGTTCTTGATAAATCTCAATTGTCTGAAATACGACTCATGAAAGATTTCAGAAATATTTTTGCTCTTTGTTTTGATTGGGGAATGATAACTTTAGGTTTAGCAATCTTTTACTATTTTCCTGGTTTACTTACTTTTTTAGTTTCTATTGTAATTATTGGTTCTAGGCAATTTGCTTTAGCAGTTTTGGCTCATGAAGGAGCCCATAATCTTCTTTTTTCTAACTCAAAGGTTAATGATTTCTCTGCGCAATGGTTATGTGCTTATCCAATTTTCCAAGATAATAGAGTTTATCGACCCTATCATCTAAAACATCATCGTTTTACTGAAACAGAAGAAGATCCTGATCTATCTTTAAGTGCGCCTTTTCCAATTACAAAAAAAAGTTTTGTAAGAAAAGTTTTAAGAGATCTAACTGGCTTAACTGGTTTTAGACGATACTCTTCTTCTTTGAGCTCAATACTCAAAACGGAAGCTAGCAGCCCTTTTAAGAAATTACAAAAGGTTTGGCATAAACTTCATGGGTTTTTGATATCAAATTTAATAATTTTTAGTTTAATATCAATATTATTTCATTGGTCATTTTACTTTTTACTTTGGTGGCTTCCAGCTTTTACTTACTACAGTCTAATAATAAGGATTAGGAATATTGCTGAGCATTGCGTTACACCCGGTAATAATGGTCTTGATAATACAAGAACAACAAGGGCAACTGTTCTAGTAAGGTTTTTAATGGCCCCCCATCGAGTTAACTATCATCTTGAGCATCATCTTTTTATGATGTGCCCATGGTATAACTTACCAAAAGCTCATTCGATGATGCTAGAGAACGGACATAGAGATAAGATGTGTATAGAAAATTCTTACAGAAGTGTTTTATATAAAGCAGTGAGTGCATAATTATGAGTGAAGATAAAAAAAATCTAAAAGATAAGCTGACCCCAGAAGAGTACTACGTCACACAAAACCATGGAACGGAACCCGCTTTTAGTGGGAAATATGATTCTAACAAGACACCTGGAACCTACAATTGTGTGGTGTGTGGGTCAGAAATATTTAGCTCAAAGGAAAAATATGATTCCGGATCTGGATGGCCAAGTTTTTTTCAGCCTTCAGTTGAAACTAATATTGAAACTCAAGAAGATTATTCGGCTGGAATGTTAAGGACGGAAGTTCATTGTAATAATTGTAAGGCACATTTGGGACATGTATTTCCTGATGGCCCTCAACCTACTGGCCTGAGATATTGTATAAATTCTGTTTCAATGGATTTTTCACCCGCTGAAGAGGAATAGGTCTGAATCAAGACGAACAACTGCAAAAAAAATCTTTTAAGCTCTTAGTTAGCGGTGGATTAGTTTCTTTTTGGACTTTTGTTTCAAGAATACTTGGATTGGTTCGGGATATTGTCATTACTGGTTTGCTAGGAGCAGGAGTGGCACTAGACACTTTCGTAGTAATCATGAAAATACCAAGTGTCTTCAGAAGGTTATTTGCTGAAGGGGCTTTCAATCAGGCTTTTGTACCTGTACTGGCAGAATATAAAGAAAAAAATCAAAGTCAGATAGAAGGTCTAATAAATAATACCTTCGGTACTTTGTGCGCTATTCTGCTATTAGTAACTATTTTAGCTCTTCTCTTCGCACCAATTTTTGTAATGATTTTTGCGCCAGGTTTTTATACAGAGCCGCTAAAAAAAGAACTAGCTATAGATATACTCCAGATAACTTTTCCATATTTATTTTTTGTTTCTATAGTGGCCTTTTCAGGTTCTATTCTCAATTCTTATCGGAAATTTTCGTTACCAGCTCTTACCCCGTTATTTTATAACTTGAGCCTGATTGTAGCTGCTGTATGGTTTGCCCCTAAGTTAGAGGTGCCTATATATGCGATCGCTTGGGGTGTATTTGCAGCAGGTATTATCCAAGTACTTATTCAAATTCCTACTTTAGCAAGAATGGGTTTATTGCCCAAATTACAATTGAATATGCAGCATCCAGGCGTAAGGAAAGTTATGTATTTAATGGTTCCTGGGATTATTGCTGGAGGTGTAAGTCAAATAAATATGCTTATCGACACAATATTGGCTTCATTACTACCTACTGGCAGTCCAAGTTGGCTTTATGTTTCCGATAGGTTGATGCAACTCCCCTTGGGAATTTTTGCAATTGCAATAGGCACTGTAATCTTACCCAGATTATCATCATTATTTGTAACGGAAGATAAAGTAACGTTTTCAAATACTTTGGATTGGTCCATTAGATTGATATTACTTATAGGAGTGCCTGCAGTTATAGGCTTGATTATGCTTGCTGAGCCAATAATATTAACTCTATTTGAGAGAGGAGAATTTAGTTCTCAAGACTCACTACAAGCCTCTTATAGCTTGATTGCTCTAGCTTTTGGTTTAGTAGCATTCATGCTGATTAAGATCCTCACGCCAAGTTTTTTTGCTAGACAAGAACCAAAAAAACCTATGTTTGTAGCTCTGGCATCAATGATTCTAAATGCATTGTTAGCTTGGTATTTAGGTTTTAGTCTTGGTTACGGACATATTGGTCTTGCTTTAGCCAGTTCAATATCTGCTTTCTTTACAGTAATAACTTTATTAGTACTTTTGAAACTTGAAGACGTTTATAGACCTTCTTCCGGTTGGATGGTATTTTGGTTAAGACTCATTATCGCTTCTTCATTTTTAATGGCATTTCTTGGCTATTTTGGTCAGGATGCAATTGCTTTAAGGAAATTCAGTAATCTGACACAAATAATTTATATTTTGAAAATGGTCTTCCTTGGTATGGGTTTGTATATAGTTGCTTTAAGATTAACAGGAGTAAAAATTAAGGACTTCTTAAATTAGCATGTATCTTATAAGAGGAATACAGAACATAGATCTATATTTGTCTAAATATAAGGATGTGAATCTTATAGCAACTATAGGTAACTTTGATGGATTGCATCTTGGACATCAGCACATCATAAAAAATATGCAGCAAGATGCTGAACTAAATAATTGGCAGACACTTGTAATCTTTACTGAACCACATGCAAAAGAGTTTTTTGCTGAGGCTTTAGGTACCGAAGAGGAAAAACCTCCCAGGATTTTTCCTTGGTCTGAAAAGGTTAAAAGATTAAAAGAGTTAGATGTGGAGTTTTCTTTTTTCCTTAACTTTAACAATCAGCTAAGAAGCATGACTCCAGAAGATTTCATTAGAGAGGTTCTCGCCAGACTTTCAATTAAGAAGATTGTTATAGGAGATGACTTTAGATTTGGAGCAAATAGGGAAGGAGACTTTAATTTCTTAAAAAAATGGGGAAAAGAAAATAACATTCTAGTCGATAATACAGAAACCTTTGAGATAAATGGAGAAAGGGTGAGTAGTACGAGAATTAGAAATTCTTTGACTGCAGGAAACTTTAAAGAAGCGAAAGATCTATTAGGAAGACCTTATACATTTAGTGGGAATGTTGTTTATGGGCAACAGCTAGGAACCCAGTTAGGTGTCCCGACTGCTAACTTATGGCTTCCAAAGAATAAACTTCCGATAGCAGGGGTCTATATAGTCAATGTAGATGTAGATGGAAAAAAGTACGGAGGGATAGCCAATATGGGTACTAGACCTACTGTAGATGGTCAAAACCCGGTTTTGGAAGTTCATATTCTTGAATTTTCTGGCAATCTATACGGAAAAAAAATTACTGTTGAATTCTTAAAAAAAGTGAGAGATGAAAAGAAGTTTGATGGATTAGACGCTTTAAAAGAACAAATTTTTAAAGATATTTCTTCCGCAAAGGAATATTTCAGTTAAAGTGCCAAAAAATTTATTATGACTGATTATAAAGATACCTTAAATCTACCAAGTACTGGATTTGCGATGAAGGCAAACTTGCCTTCTAAGGAACCCAAGATGATTGAGTTCTGGGAAGAAATGGATCTTAGAAATGAAGTAGCTAAGGCCAGAGAAGGAAGAGACAAGTTTATTTTGCATGATGGACCTCCTTACGCAAATGGTCAAATTCATACTGGCCACGCCGCACAAAAGGTACTTAAAGATATGGTTATAAAATCTCAGACTTTAGACGGGAAATATGCCCCTTTTGTCCCTGGATGGGATTGTCATGGACTACCTATTGAATTAAATGTAGAAAAAAAGATAGGTAAGGTTGGTCATAAAGTTACTGCATCAGAATTCAGAGAGGCATGTAGAAAATATGCTAGTTCTCAAATAGAACTGCAGAAAAAAGACTTCAAAAGACTGGGGATTGTTGGAGATTGGGATAACCCCTATGTAACAATGGATTTTGTCTTTGAAGCTAACATAATCAGATCATTAGGAAAGATAATAGAGAAAGGCCATCTTCAAAGAGGAGATAAACCAGTGCATTGGTGCGTCGATTGTGGGTCTTCTCTGGCTGAGGCAGAAGTTGAATATCAAGATAAGATTTCTTCTTCTATCGATTTTATTTTTCCGATAGAAGATCCCGACTTGCTTAAAATATTCAAGACAGACTCACCGAATAAAAACTATGTAGCTAGTTGGACCACAACCCCTTGGACATTGCCTGGTAACTTGGCTTTAACTATTAATGAAGCATTTGTTTATCAGCTTATAGAGATTAATTTTAATAATAAAAATATAAATCTAATATTAGCTGAAGACCTTGTGAAAGATACTCTGGATAGAATTTCTATAAAAGATCATCAAGTTTTAGGTTCTTGTCAGGGTTCAGATCTATTAGGCCTAAAAGCATCTCATCCTTATCTTGATCGCGATTCATTAATTATTGCAGGTGATCACGTAACTACTGAAGCTGGAACAGGGATAGTTCACACTGCTCCAGGACATGGATTAGAAGATTATGCAGTTTCTAAAGAGAATGGTCTTGAGGTTTTAAGTCCTGTAAAAGGCAATGGAACCTATCATGATGATGTGGAGCATTTTGCCGGACAGTTTGTTTTCAAGGCAAATGATAATATTGTACAACTGCTTAGAGATAAAGGAGTGCTTCTTGCTGAGTCCTCCTTCGAACATAGCTACCCACACTGTTGGCGACATAAAACTCCTGTTATGTTTCGTGCTACACCACAATGGTTCATTTCTATGGAAAAGGCTGGATTGTTAAGTCA
>MDTG01431565.1_pt1 | contig 27773 bp, 22 predicted proteins | sample 811421 | NCBI WGS metagenome assembly MDTG01 (sample SAMN05326645, study PRJNA326480) | marine metagenome | isolation source: seawater | place: Pacific Ocean: South East | collected 2011
AGGAAGAGGTATCAGGACTGTATCTCCTAAATTATAATGACTTTCGGTGGGCTTTTGGTTGTACCAAGCGATGAGCCACCACATTTCCGGGTCTCCATAGTATTCCGAAGCCAGTTTATATAATCTATCTCCGATTGTCCAGACGTGCCTAATTCTATCCAAAGAGCCTCTTTTCTTGGCATCTAGAGTATTAAAAATAGGAGTAGTGTATTGCTTGACCTTTTTCAATCCTCGACTCGATAAAAGCTCTCGATATATCTTTTCAGCGTTAGTTCTCTTAATTCTATTATCGTTTCTGCTCATCAATCAGCCTCCTAAATTATTGTTTAAAGCTGCATCAAGGTTTGCCTCTCGTTCCTCTTCGGGAGAAGATGATGTGTTCTGCGGTTGGGAGCCTTGTTGTGACTCTTTTGCTTTTCTTGCATTTTCTTGTTCTGACTTTCCAACTCCCTGTGCCGATGTGGACGAGCGGTCTGCTCTTTGAGAGGCTGCTGCATTAGCTGAATCGCCGGGACCATCGTCTATAACTTCATCAGCTGTTGCTTTGTTCAGGGGGTCTGGAATATATAAATATTCATTTGCACTATCCCCATATGGGACGTACGGCCAAGCTGCTTTATCTTTATCAAGTTTTTGTGCCCCGTCGTTACCACAGACAACTTCCCAAAGTCCTGTACAGTCATGCCAGCCTAAATGATGCTCGTGTATTACAGAAAATTCACACGAGAATCTCAAAAGTTTAGGATATAACGAAAATGTTTCGCCTAGACCGTTTGGATGACCATCCCAAAAACCCACTTCCAAATCCGGAGCGAAAGTAAAGCCGGAGGCTTTCCCAAGGAGGCCTTTCGTATCGTCTTTTTTTATTAGATTGACAAATTTCATTCGCAGCAGGGGAGGTTTTGTTATTGTAGATGCATTGTTATCTTCTCTATAAGATGGGTACAAAAATCTCATCATTTTAGAGGCTTTAGCCAGATTCTCTTGTGCTTCGAGGAAACCTGCAGAGGGCACATCCCAAGAAATATTTATAGTTCTTGTTGTATTCTGAAATGTATGAATAGGGTCGGGTCGACCATAAACATCTTCAGAGTTCCAGTTAGATGAGTAATTATCAGTAAATTCAGTTAGGAAAGCTTTAAAAGCAACAAATTTAACTGCCTCATCTCCATGAAAATACTCAAACTGAATATAGTATCCTTTGGCGTTTGCATATTGATCACTCGGATCAGAAAAATTATAAAATGCATTGTCGCGATTGGTGCCAGCTAATCTTCCTATACCACCCTTTGGCCGTATCGGTGTCTGCTCTCCGGGTCTTTGACCAAAAATGGGCGTTTTTGGGAGCGCTTTTTCTTTTTTATTGTCACTGCCCATTTAGAGTCCTCCTAGCTTTCCATTAAGGAATTTGAGCATATATGTATCGATAGTTCTACCGGCAAGGTCCACATTGACCGTGAAAGGAGTACCATTTGGAACGAAAGTTCCACCCGAAGCGGAGGCATTGCCGGATGTAACACTGGCCGTAGTCACCCTATTGCTTCCTGCTGCTCCTTGGACTGCTTCGATAATCTTTTGTACTGCGATTGTCTTTTCCATGCTGTCGATATTATTGACACTCTCAACGATTTCTGCTATAGCTTCTTTCGTTGCTGTTAAATTCTCTATATTTTTAGACAAAATGGAATCAATACTTATAAACAGTGCGGCGACGGGAGCTAATGAAGATGCATCAATTTGACTTAGTGCCTTGCCAAGACCGAACATGGCAACAGTTAGCATGGGTAGAGCAAAAACGGATCCAGCTAAAGCGTACATTCCTGCTGAAAGCAGCATCATCGAGGCGCCCAAGCCAAATAATTGAGCTACAGAAACGTTAGCGAATAAATTAACTATAGACCCAAAGAACATAGCCATGCCAGATGCCGCCAATTGGACGGCTGCTCCGAGCAATACGGCAGCTGCGGCGATGGCTAATATTATGGCGATGGCACCGATGACGACGACTGCTTGTGGGCCGGCTGTCATAGCGCCGAGTGTACTTAATAATGTGATAACTCCGTAACCAAACAATCCAATTGCGACGGTTGCGCCGATTATTTGAGGTATTGATAAATCTTTAAATGCTAGAGCGAGTGATGCCACTCCTTTTGCAGCGACAAATACTGCGCCACCGACAAGAAGGGCGGCGAAGCCTAGCTTTATAAAGCTAGTTTCTTTACCTTCCATTTTTTCGTGAGTTTCTTCAAGCGCGTCAGATGTTTCTTCAATTCCTTCTGTAAGGCTACCAAACATTTTTTTGAGAAGGTCACCGCCCTTAGCGACGAGCTTCATCACTGGTCCTCCAAATTTTGTAAATAGACCAACGAAGACTGCTAAGTGAGGAAGATAACCACCCATACCGGCATTTAAATCTTGAATGAACTGCAAAACATTTTTTAGGCCAGCAATAACAGGTCTCATATTTATTGCGAACATGCGTACTAACTGATTAAGCTCTTCTTGAACTGTGCTGAACTCTTGCTGCTGTTTTGCCAAATCTACCAATTCGGACTGGCTTTTAGAAGCAGAACCGGTCATATTATCAAACTCGCCAGCCATAACAAGAGCAAGTTCTGAAACATCTTTTAATCCCATTGCTTCTGTGAGCGCAATCCTCTGATAATATCCCATATCATCGAAACTCTGGCCCGACTGATTAAGGGCATCGGAAAGTTTTTTCATTCTTTCGGTTGGGTCTGTTGCCTTAACCATCTCTAGCGAGTTCAGGAAGGGCCCGCCAAGCATTGCATTCAGTTTACCTACTGATTGTGCTGCACCTTCGAATGTATCAAACTTTTCAATAATACCGAGGATTTGATCCACTTCCATCCCTGCTTCTCGGGCATTGACTGCGAGTTTCTTAAAAACTTCTGTACCTTGTGAACCAAATTTAGCCATTTGCGGGGATGCTGACTGGAAAGCTTCTGCCATTTCTGCAGGCGGCATGCCTAAAGACTGGGCTAGGGTAAACATTTCCCTAGATTGTGCAGCAGCTTGCTCTGTATTCAGCCCCATAATGCGGGTCATTGTCTCTATGTTTCCGGCTGTTATATCAGAATTGACACCAAGCTCATTTAAAATGGCAGTAGTCTCCATTAAGTTTTTTTGTTGGGCGCCAGAAAGGTTATTGAAACCTTTCATGTTACTGACCAGAGATCCGCCAACTTGGGCGGCGTCGTCCATAGAGACACCAAATCGATACATGTCGGATTCTAACTGTATTAGTTGATCGCCATATAATCGGGCGGCACCAGTATTCTTATTAAATTCAGCTAAGGCAGAGTCTTGAGCGAAGGCAAGATTTAGGGTAGCCTCTTGCACCTTCATTAAAGTTGACCCAAGAATGTTTGCTGTCGTAAATGTTCTCTGCATGGAATTGCCGAGGGCTTTTATTCCATCGGGCTGCATTAACATTCCAAGAGAAGATTTTTGCCACTTTGCACTAACACCCGTTAATCCTTCTAGGATTCCATCAAATTGGGCAGTCATTCCGGGAACTTCCTTAAGAAGATCTATTTGTTTTTGTAATTCGGCGGTCTTTTTAGCATCACCTTCGGCCAGTTTGAGCTGGACCCGCAGCTTGTTCAAATCTATTTCATATTGAAGTTCTTGTTTCTTTAATATATCTGTCTCTATTTTAAGCTTTTCTTTAAGAATATCTGACTCTTCTTCAAGTCTTGATACGGTTTTTTCCAGCACGACTCCCATTTCTTTGAAGAGTTCTTTGTGCTCATCTGTTAGATCTTTGCCTTCTTTTCTTAGTCTTAGGCCTTCTAACAGAAGATCAATTTGTTTTTGAGTCGCCATTTATTAGTTTTTCCCTACTTGAACGGCCACTTTAAGCCGGTATCCTTTTCAAATCCAACAATTGCTTTATCTAGAGCGCGCTTAGACTTAAATGTGTTTGGATTATCTAAGCCATATTTTTCAACAGCTTCTAGATATTTTTTTTCATTACCCAAAGTTCGGGCAAAAGAAGTTACATCTCTCCTAGATCCTTTGATTTTGTACCAGCTACCACCGTATGGCTGGGGTGATCCAAACATTCTGTCTAAGATTAATTTTATAGAACTTCCAAACATTGAAAGAAAACTTTCGTTGATTTGGTTTTTCTTTAGTTCTTCAAGATCGATTTCGATTTCTACGATTTTTTCTTCGTTTAAGGTATTTTCCAAAACACACTTCTCCTGCATACAGTAAATAGTTTGATAAATAAAATAAAGCCGAAAACTAAAAATAGCTTTCGACTCTTAAATATTTCAACCTTTCGATTTTTTATTAGCTTTTTCCATTTCTTTCTTTTCTCTCTCAAACTGTTTCACTAATCGATTTAAGAACCATCGTCGAATTTGTATCGGGAGGTTATATGCTTCGAAAAATGACCAAGCTCCATGATATTTTAAAAGAAATATCTCTTCATAAACACTTTCAATATATTCGCTACTTAGGCCAAAAGAACTCCGCATTAAGCGGAACCTCCGTTACATCTTCGAAGGAACAATGAGAACATTCGAATGTTTGGCGTAAACTTACGTTTGGTGCAGCTTGTGCATACGTTGTTCGCAAGTGTCGCGCGTCTGAAGCAGGAAGATGATCTACTAAAGAGTTTATAGTTGCTGCGTCAGTTCGACCCTGAACAGATACAATTGTCATTTTTAGTTGATCTGTTAGAGATGTCTCCGCGAGCTTTTGTCCTTTTTTGGTTTGACTTAGTTTTGTTAAATAAGATTCGTCTTTCCCCGTCAGCATACGGAGTTCAACGTCTACGCCAAAATGGGGTAGGGTTGTAATAAATGTGCCGTTATTTGTCCATCTTATTTCTTCTAAGTCATCACCTCCTTTTTCTATAATTTGGTTGTTGAGATCAAAAGTATATTTAGATGTACTTGTACAGGCCGGGCACGCTACCTGTGTCGTATAATCTTCACCATACCCCGTAATACGGGCAGCAATCAAGATTGCGTTTCGATCTCCGATATAAAGATCTTGGACTTTGATCCTTTTATCGACAATAACGCTTTGCATAAATCTATCCAAAGCGACTCCTTTTTTAAGGAGGGATTTTGAAGACAGTATATCCTCTTCTTTAGCAGTCATGTGTTTTATTTCCACATGAGTCTGGTTATGAAGAGGGTGATCTTCTGCATAGTATTTGCCTTCTGTTGGTAGCTCAACAAACTCCGTTGGTGTGGAGAAGGTTAAAGGACCATCTCCGGGAGATTGAATTGCTGCCACAGGGTCACTAGCTACTGGTTTTTCGTCAGTACCTAGCCTGCTTTTATTTCTAGCCAATTAACACCTCTCGTTTTTATATTAGCTTCCGGGTTTAAAGAACTCGTTTCGGTTGAATGCTGCTGCTGTTCCGCCAGCTTGTGCGGCATTAGCTGTCTCCAATACTGCCCAATCATAGCGAATAGTAATTGTGACTTCTGTTAGAGAATCTTCTTCATAGCTCAAATCTCCGTAAGTTACGCCAGTAATGAACGGATTCCAAAGAGTCCATGTTTCCATTGGATTACCTTCAGAATCAATTTGCTGAATGATAACTCCGCCGAGGGCGTTTACTGCATCTTGCTTTGAGATGGTAGTTGTGGAAGTAACGTCGATTGGTGGCGTATATCCACTTGCCTGAAGAATTGCAGCTGTGTTTGCTGCAGCGTCTGGGCTAACTGGGTCTACTAGAGTAACCTCTACTGTATCCCATTCAGCGCGACCGGGGTAGTAAAATTTGTGATTCAAAAAGCTGTGATCTACTTCGGTAATAGAGATAGCCGGTTTCTTAACCGACTTCGCATACCATTGTGCACCGTTAGGCATGTTGCCAATATTGACAATAAACCTATATGCTCTTTTCGGATCTTTGTTTTGTGCGTCTGTCCAAAATGCCATTGTTTTAAAAACTCCTTATATATCTTTAAATAGTGACTGTTTTTATTTTAGTCTTCGAAAGATGCGCCAGTTCTCGTAATAACGAAATCAACTGCAATGTACTCAATCGCTCTTGCTGGCTTCAAGAAGATTTTAGCATACATAATGTTTTGATCAATGAGATCTGGAGTAGTAGTAGTCTCATCCAAGACAACTTTAAACTCCGATAATCCGAGACCGGATTGGATACTCGCCAAGAAAGGATTAACTTGACTTGTGAATCTATTCCAAGTCGTTCTAACATTTTGGTCGAAGAGTAGTTGTGATGCAATTCTAGAGATTTGCTTCTTAACAAAAATCATAAGCCTTCTAACATTGATTCTATCGAGTGCAGATTTTTGTACTTGAAGAGTCTTTTGGCCGAACATCACAATACCTTCTGATGGGAAGGACGCGATTGGGTTGATATTTGCATCGTAAAGAGAGTCTCGATCTCTAGATGTAAGCTTATAAGTTAAACCAGTTACTGGAACTCCTGCGGCGCCTTCTGTTAAGCCACCGCGATTGAATCCTGCTGGTGCGAACCATACAGCTGACTTTGCTTCTGATCCTGCCATGGTACCTAGGGCGACAACCGAAGGTGGAACCCAGAGCACTCTTGAAAGAGTAGTATCTCTTATTTGAACCCAAGGATAGTATGCACATGCGTAAGAACTATCAATTTGTCTAGCGCTCAAAGCGGTAATAGTCTCGGATGGTAGACTGATTCTTTTCTTGAAAGAATCTGTTCCTTCAGTGAATGGGTCATACACGTCTTCGAGATCTAATATTGCTAGGGCATCTGCTCTAGCTTCACAAGTGTCGATCATTTGCTGTGTAAGCTTAGTATTGGTAATCCCGGGCATTGCCATAAGATTGTATTCTACAAATTCTGGATCTGCTAGGCTTTGTAACGCTTGTTTGACACTGTTGACCGCATAGTTAGTTTTCTCTGTGTCAGAAGCTGACATGGCACTATTTCTGAATGGTTCGATTTCTTGGACTTTTAGTCCGTCGAATCCGCCCCACATAGGAGTAGTAAAGCTATTATATCCCGAGTCAAGGATCGCTCTGGATCCGGACAGGGCGGTTGTCGAAGTACCCGATGCTCTTGAGCCCGATACCCACTGTGCATCTGTGCCAGCGTCTTGAACTGTTACGTCATCTAGACTGAACCACCAAGAAGGATATAGAGTGTCTTGTAAATCTGTTGGGAAAGATCTTAAATAATCAGGCCAAGATTTATCAAATTTTCCATTTCCGGTTCGCAAATCTTGTCCAGAAGTAGCTCCGAAAAAAGCATCTTTCGAGTTTGATATTCCGCCGTCAGTAGCCTTCTGTCTAAGGTCCGTTCTTGACCAGTTCAAAGAGCAAGTATGATTTGTATAGCCGCCGGCGTTATATTGAGTCGACGTTGGAGCCAAAGAGATAGTTGAAATTCCAGATGCGGATCCGCTTAAGATAATAGAGGCTTTTCCGTGTTGAGGGCTTTGCGAGTTTGATCCAGAAGTAAGTTGGACCGAAACAGGGACTAAAGGACCAGTGACGCCATATGGTAAGAATGCTGGATCAGTCAAGCCGCTTGCAACGTCGTCTTTTACTTCTACTCTAATATATTTAGATTTATTATCGTATTGACCGTATTCTCTTAATCGGCTTTGGCTTTCGTCATACTCCATAAATTTATCACCGATTACGAGACCAATGTATTTTTCGGAGGCCGGATTCAGAGTTAAGTTAGAAAATCTTTCAATATAACTAACAACGCTATCAGAGTCTAAGGCTCTCCTAACTACCACATCAAATGTTCCGTATGGAGTAGATAAGCTAGTAGATGCCTTAATATTTTCAATTGAGATTTTTAAATTTCCCTGCGACCACTCACCACCATCTCTAGCAACGATTCTGAATAGTTCTGTTTGGGTTTCGGCGCTGTATGTAGCCCAATTGCTTGTCAAATCTTGAGCAATGAACCATCCGGTTGCTGCAGTTTCATAACTCTTTCTCATGTTAGAGCGATCTGTAGCACCATCATTAAGAGCCACAATCATTGCGTGTGGATTTGTAAGAACAGATCTCTCAAGGGCGCGTTCGATGCCATACTCAAAAGTCTCCCCTAGCCAATAAGAACCTTCTCCGCTTTTTAAAGAGCTTGCATCAACAACTTCGCTATTTGTAAGTTGCGGGTTTGTATTAAAGACCTCTCTTACAAATTTAGCAGAACTTGGATTAAAGTTAAATGCTGTACGGTGGACAACATTAGAACCTTTTTTGATCACAGCTTGATATTCAGGTTGTGTTGAAGTACCTTCATTGTTGAACAGACCATATGCGCCTTGATCGGCAGATCCTCCGCCTGCGAGAGTTCCAGTAAGCTCGATTGTTCCAGAATGGATATACCAAACTGCTGCTAACTCTCCTTGCCGAAGTCCAGAACCAGAGTCAATCAAAAATAAACCCCAAGCTCCGCCATCGCCAGAGACTGCATCGCCTTCTAGGGTCCATCCTGCAGCACCTTTTTCAGAATATGCATCTCCGCCGGTGTAGTTGGCGTTTTCTTGACCTAAAAGCCTCATAATTGTTACTGGACCTACATTGCCTCTTAAATAAGCCTGTGCAGCGTAAGAAGCGTAAGTTGGTCCTTGTTGGTTACCTTCACGCCATACATCACCACCGGATTGGCCGGGAACGGGTGCACCGAAAATTTCTGTAAACTCTACCATAGAGTCGACGGTTACTGGTCTCATCGCTGGACCATACGCTGTACGGCCTATAATAACTGGACCTAATGCGTCTTGCACAGCTGGAAGCTGTGAGTTGTCAATCTCGCTGAGGAAAACCCCGGGAGATACAAATTTGAACTTTTTGACTGACATCTAAAGATTCTCCTTCAAATCTAGATTTGTTATTTCACAATATAAATAGTTTCTTATTTTTCCAAAGTCGGAATATTTATTTGCTTTCCTTCTTTTTAAGATAGCCCGGGCGACCTGTTCCTTCAGGGAGCACAAAATAGTAATCTTGTTCATCAACTATCTTATAGATTTCTTTCAATTCTTGAATAGCTTTTTCAGAAGTTTCCTCAAATGTGTCGATCAAGGTAAAGGTCTTCTTTTCAGTTATTTTATTCTTATATAAGAATTCTTTATAATCCTTGTGCACCTTTTCTAAAGCTACTTCTATATTTTTGATTCGAGCGCACTGGGACCAAGGAATTTCAATGACATCTGGTAACGGCGCAGGCTCTGGTTCGGGTTCTGGTTCTGGTTCGGGTTCTGGTTCTGGCTCTGGATATTGTTGTGCATCTTGCGGCTCTTCTTGTTTCTTTTGAAAGAAAGAAAATATCTTATTAATCATCTAAAATTCCCCTTTTTCCCTTAAATAGTCATAAAAAAAACGCCCTCCCATAAAATATGGGAGGGCGAGATAAATAATTGCTTATCTATCTTTTATTTATGCTTATGACTGAAGATCAATCTTCTTTTCTGCATCGACAACGATAACGTCACCAATATAAACTGGAATCAAGAAATCAATCTTCTGGAATGCACCATCGATAACATCCATGGTGAATTCTGCAGATTGTAGTCTCATACCATTGACAAAAACAGCTTTTGGCATAACCAAGTCCGAGAAAAAGTCTTGGCCGATAACAAACTGGCCTGCATCGAAATCTTGAGTAGACACCATTTCTGCCATTACACTTCTACCGTGAAGAGCCAGAACATCGGCGGCCAAGGCTGCCTCTACGCCAGTTGCGCGAGCGATTTCAGCTGCAAGGTCTGCTGCGTTGCCATCACCTAGATCTCCAAGGTCTCCTGTCAAAGCGTCGATTTGAGCTTGAAGTGATGCGTCAGCGGTGGTGCGAGTTGAGATTTCTGACGCAAGAGCTGCGTCATTACTAGTCTCATAAGTAGACAAAGCAACTGCAACTTCAGAGATGCTGGCTTCGAGTTCTTCTTTCATCTCATTACGAGCGTCGAGAGCGAATGCTCTTTCGGCTGCGTCGCCAGATGCACGATCAAGAAGTTCTTGAGCGAGATCGTCTGCGATTACTGTGTCGGCTGCGACACGATCAGCAAGTTCTTGAGCGAGATCATCATTCACCTTGACTAATTCATCTGTCAGAATTTGTTCTGCCAGTTCTGCGCGTGCTTGCTCTGTTGCGATAGCTGCGTCTGCATCAGCTTCATTTTGATCAACATCAGCTTGAACAACTCCGATAGCTGCAAGCATTGCTGCTTCAAGAGCAGAGTCTGCTGCTGCGAATTCAGAGCGGATAGCTGCGCGGTCCTCTGTAGCTGCTTCGAGTGCTTCGTTAGAGGCTGCTTCGTTTCCGTCAACGTCAGCTTGAAGGGCTGCGATAGCTGCGTCTGCATCAGATTCATTCTGATCGACATCAGCTTGAACAACTCCGATAGCTGCAAGCATTGCTGTTTCAAGAACAGAGTCTGCTGCTGCGAATTCAGAGCGGATAGCTGCGCGATCATCAGTTGCGGCAGAGTCGGCAGCTTCGAAATCACTTCTTGCTTGATCAAGAGCTGCGTTGTTTGAAAGGACATAAGATGCGAAAGCTTCGTCGTTTTCAGTGTCAACAGAGTTGATCAAAGTAACGATTTCAGCAAAGCTGTCCTTGTCGGCTTCAGAAGCTTCAAGGATTGCGTCAATTCTTCCTGCTTCTGTATCGATATTGCCTTGAAGTACAGCTTCTGCTGCTTCTGCACGTACAACTTCAGCTGAGATAGCTGCAGAGTTTGCGCCTTCTGCTTCTTGAGCGCGAGCGGTTTCAGTTGCAAGAGCTGCGTCGTTTACTTCAACATATCCGTTGAAGTTGTCGATGTGAACTACAAGATCAGATACAATTGCTGCTTCTGCGGCTTCGCGAGCTTGCGATTCAGTTTCCATTTCTGTACGAATCAGAGCGCGGTCATCTGTTGCTGCTTCAATTAGTCCGTTTTGTTCTGCTTGTGTTTGGTCAAAGTATGAAACAAAATCAGCGTAGTCGGTATTGATGAAAGTAGTAAGAGCGGCTGCTTGTGCTTCATCACCGGCTTGGCGAAGTGCTGCTTCAGCATCAATGCCAGCCATAGCTGCTGCATCACCTGCTGCACGTTGAGTACTTTCGATGTTGAAAGATTCGACATTGGCTGCGGCGTGTGCGTCTAAAGCTGCTTGGAGTGCTGCATCACCTGCTGCACGATCAGCAACTTCGGCTGCAAGATTTGATGTGAGAACACCTTCTGCTTCTTGAGCGCGAGTTGCTTCTCCAATGATAGCTTGAGTATTTGCTTCTTCTGCTGCAGATGCACGACCTGCTTCGTCTTGGATAGCTTGAGCATTTGCTGCTTCTGCTTCAGATGCGCGAGTTACTTCGGCTTGAAGAGAATCACTAAGGCCCGAAATATTGTCGGCGTTTGCTGCTTCTGCGGCTTGAGCGCGTGCAACTTCTGCTGCAAGATCGTTGGTAAGAACCAATTCTGCTGCACGAGCAAATTCAGCTTCTTGATCGATAGCATCTTGAAGAGCACTTTCTACTCCTTGAGCGCGTGAAATCTCGCTTCCAAGATCAGCTGCGAGTGCGTTTTCTGCTTCTTGAGCGCGAGCGACTTCAGAATCAAGAGAAGTCTGAAGACCAGCGTCGGCTGCTTCACGCTGCGTTCTTTCACCCGTGAGATCTTCTGCAAATTCACCACGAACAACATCATCTGCTGCTGCAAATTCGGACCGAATAGCTGCTCTATCATTAGATGCATCGGTTGTAAGAGCAGAGATCGCATCATTAAGATCGCTGTCTGCGCCTTGGAAAGCTGTAACAACTTCTGTTAAAGAGTCAAGGGCTGCGGGATCAATGTTGCTAAGTACGCTGTCTACGCGGCCATCGAGACGTGTAATCTCTGAAGTGCGAGTAGCAACTTCGCTTGCAAGATCTGCGGTGAGAACACCTTCTGCTGCAAGAGCACGAGTCTCTTCAGCTGTGATAGCGTCTTGAAGATCGCTTTCTACGCCTTCAGCGCGTGCTTGCTCTGCTGCGAGTTCACCTTCAAGCTCGGCTTTATCAGCCGCCATTTCGCTTCGAAGTTCAGCTTTGTCGGCTGCCATGTCGGTGCGAACACCCTCTTCTTGTGATTCCAAGAAGCGAACGTTGACTAGAGCGTCTTTTGAAACTAATTCCGAATACTCTAACAAGGTCATTGGCATCTGGGCCAACTTGAAATCGATAAGTGCTGATACATCAACACTACCATGAGCAGCAGACTCATCAAAGCCGGCTGATTGTTTAAGGGCAGTCATAGAAGAATAGAGTTCACCATCCTTCTCAATTCTTAAGTCCACTTGATCTATACCAACTCTGGTACGTGGGACTCTTACGATATTTGGATTATCATCTGACATATTATTTTCTCCTTGGGGGTTTCCCTAATTAAATATGTTTACTAACTTTAGGGGTTAGTGCCCTTTGTATTTATTCTAACCAGTTGTTGATATCACTTGTTGTTACAAATGAACCATCCGAACTGGCTGCGATCCACATGTCTACATCAACAAAATAGTTGAAATCGGATGGGCCGATTGCAGTTAAGACTGCTGACATAGTTGAGGGATCATTAATTTCAGACCAATCTGGGCCTGCAATATATGCAGCCAAACTGAAATCTGTCATTTGAAGGGTCATAGCGACACCATCAGGACCAACTGCAAAGTCTACTACTTTTGCTCCGGATGGTAGTTCCACTTTCATTTCTACTGCACCACCATAGTAAGGCATTGTATAGACTTTACCGCCATGCTCCATAAGCCACTCTTGAGATCCAGAGGAATAGCTTACTGAACTTACAGAACCTTCACCAAAAGCGTGAAGCAATTCTGCTGAAGAAGGAGACCCATAAGTATTCACTTGAATCTTATACACGTTTCCTTCGGTAGTTCCGACAACAAAGCACCCACTGTGGGCGTATTCGCCAGATACCGGTGTGCCAGTCATTCCTGTTTCGGCGTATGACATTAGAGTGAACTGTGAGAAGTCAGTAACTGTTGGAGTGATGTAAACATCTGTGCTTCCAGCGTTGTCCTTTAAGTACATCATAGACATAGTGCCTGATGCATCCTGACCTTTTACTACCTTTACGATATCAGACAATTGTCCATCAAAAGTCCAGTCGAATTCTCCAGAATCTCCAGAGCCACCGTCTACTGGTGGGGGATCGCCCGCACCTTCGTCTCCACCGCCTGCATCTGCGGGAGCGGAAATGGTGAAAGTGCCGGTTTCATACGCGCCGCCTCCAGATACTAGTGTAGAACCATCTGAATCCAAAGTTAGAACAAAACCAGTTTCTTCTTCCCAATTTCCGTTCTCAAGTGCCCAGAAGTATGTTCCAGCTGGAAGCTCAACTACGTCTGTTCCTGCTGCGCCGGATTCAAGCGTGCTTGTTGAAAGAAGGGTTCCGCCTTCGTGAGTATAAACATTGAATTCGACACCATTCCAGCCGTCTCCATAAGAGTCAGTTTGGGTTAGTGTCATAAGAAGGTTTGTAACAATCAATCCATAATTATTTAATACCCACTTCTCTTCATTCGAGAGGCCACCGGGCATCCAGTAAGATATGCCGCTGATTACGAATTCTTCGGGAGGGTACCCAAAATTAGCGGCCGCAGCTGCTGCCTCTGATCTATAGAGAGGGAAAATACCTTCCACGCCGGCAAGAGTGCCGTCTGCGGGTCCAGTCAATGGATTGATTGGTCCAGCATCACCATGAAACTGGATTCCGCCACCGGGACCACCGGAGATACCGTCTGGCATGAAGTAAGTTATACCATCACTTAAGACGTGTGTGTGGGTGCTAGTTCCATTTCCATAATCAGACTCTAAAGCGGCTTCTTCAGTTTCAAATACAGGAAAGTAACCATCGACAACAAAAACTCTGCCAAAATCAAATTCCGCGTGAGCAAACCATTGTTCATTATCTGCACTGTAAGTCAAATCGCCAAGATTAAACTCTTCGATGACATTTCCCTCAAAATCTATTATTGATAGGCTTTCAGCAACTGGCAATTCAGAAGCGGTAGCGAGTACAATCTTCAGCGAAACTGAGTTTGATAGATCCACAGGGAACCAATGAGAGCCATCATCTTTCAAGATACCACGATACGCTAAACTCGATTCTTGATAAGAGCTGCTTTCATATGCGGGGGACATCCATCGCCGGATAGCGGCCAAATCGTAATCAGAATAATCATTACCAGTACCGGCGAACCATGCATCAAAGTCGGCGTATCTGGACCATGTGAGACTACTATCAGGAGTGATTTTTTTAATCCATAGATTAGAATTGTCGTATTGAGTATCAAGAGAGTATTCTGCGGGAATTCTCAAGTACCTTATTGTGTTTGGTCTGATCTGATACTCTCGAGTTGCTTGAAGAGCCTGATTGCCATCTTCGTCGGTCACGTTGTATGCTGTGGTAAATAAAAATTCTATATCTGACTCTAAGGCGGTGTAGTTGAGCATGGAGATTTGATCAGAAATATCTCCCTGCTGTGGATCATACGCGATGGCGCCCGGGTCAATATCCGAAAGTGATTCTCCGACGTGTACAGGTAGGAAATAGCTACCTACTAGGGTTATATATGGTGCATCAGGTGAGCTTTCGATTACAAAACCATCTCCCACATAATCAGGAATCGTAGCATTTGCAGTATCAAAGCCAGCATGGATATGGTAAAGAGCGGTATCCGGATTGTGAATGATATCCGCCTCAAAGGTATTCTCGGATTCGTTATCTTCTGTGTCATCGACCTCAATGGTATTCGCAAATATCCGGCGCGCGGTGCCAGTAACTCCAAATTCAGCCCAGACAGGACTGTTGAAAGCGTCGTCGACGCCGGTGACGTTCAGAATTCTCTCAGCCGGAGAAGCCATCACGCCGGTCCAACCAAGGGTGCCAGTTTGGGTTCCAACAGGTTTAAATATGTGATAGAATAAGACAAATTTTCCATCAACCTCTGGAAGTATTTCTCCGACATTATCATATACTCTCCAGTACGGCCATTGGCGTGAAGATTTTGAGATGGTAATACGCGCATCAAATATGGATTCGTAGGCGCCGTAGAGGTATATACGATCGGTGGACACGCTTCCGCCAATTGAATTCTGCAACATTTCGTTAGTTGTCATATACAGGCCCTGCTTTTCTAGATCATTATTAACAAAGAGGCGCCAGTCTTGGTCCACATTGCCTTCCGCATCAAGAGTCTGAGGGAGCAGAAGTCCTGCATACTGTATTTTAGTCTTATCATGCCAAGGGACAGATGCTCTTAAATAGGATGTACCTCCCAGCTGTTGGTTAATATATACAGGGACAGCAATGTAGTCGTCGTAATCTGCTCCCGGAAGTCCATCATCAACTCCTCCAAGAATCTGTGGCTCTCCGTAAGTAACTTCAAGTAAAGGTTTATTCCATGCCATGTTTTAAGCCCTCCTTTTTATTTGTTGTTTTTTTCATATTAAATTCTCCTTTGTTATTATTGAAATAATATAAAATATTAGGTCTTTTTTTCATCATTCTCAATTGCCGACCGTTAGGTGAAAAATTCATTCAAAAAGAGCCTTTTTTATAATCGCTTTTTTATAAAAAAACGAGAACAGAGTCTAAGGGTAGACTTGTTCTCTATAGGTATATCGCCAAAATCCAAAAGTAAAATAAAGTATGGAATTAGGCAAAAAAAATAGCCTTGAGCGTGAAAACTCAAGGCTTTAATTTTAAAACTTTATTTTTTATTTATTTAGCTATCGCGCCAGAGATTATTGGAAGCATACTTGATAATCTCGTTTGCAGAATCTTCATTATATCCGTAATCGTCAATCAAGGTCTGCACCATTTCACCATACTTCTGCTGTTGCTTTTTGTCTCTTGATTTAGACTTAGTTACGATTCTGGAGATATCTCTTACAGAATCCAGCAGCTTATTCTCAATAGCTTCTTTTAAAGGACCGTAAGATGCCCAGTCAATTGTTTCTTTTCTTCTTAACTTGGCAAACATATAAGCTGTAATATCGGCCCTGAAGTTTTCTCTTGCTGATCCAACAATGCCGATTTGCTCTTCGATAGAGCACATGAAACCTTCGTCTGCCATCATTTCCTCGCCGGTCACGTTATCTTTAACCTTTGTACTATTGACATAAGCTTCTGCATGGTCAAGATAGTTGTTAAACAAAGACTCTGCTTGTTCTTGGTAAGCCGAAACAAATGCTTTTGTAATTTCCTTTTCCAAGATCTTTAGATATTCGTCGTGAAGGTCTTTCTGCAAGAATGATAAATATCTTTCTCTTTTGCTGTCTTCAACAACTTGCTCTTTGACTTGTTTAATCAAAGCATCCCTAATCGAGATTGGGGTGACCATATTTCTGTCGGAGTCGGCCAAAGCTGCGTCGATAGCTTTCATAATAAATCTCGTAGAGATTCCGGTCATGCCTTCATCGCGAGCTTCATCTCGGAGATCATTGATATCGACCTTCTTGATATAACCTTTTTCTACAATCTCTTCACCATTGTAAATCTTCATTTTTGTCAGAGGATCTACTTTGTTTGACTCTTTTAAGCGAGTCAATACAGAGAACATAGCAGCAACTTCTAGAGTGTGAGGCGCAATATGAGCGTCAAAATCAGACTCATTCAGCAATTTGTTATAAATCTTCTGTTCTTCACCGACCTCAAGACAATAAGGAACATTCACTCTTACAATCCTGTCAAGAATTGCTTCATTTGTATTTTCAGATTTAAATTTATTCCATTCTGCTTCATTACAGTGTGCTAAAATAACTCCGTCGAAGTAAATCATAGCACCTTTTCCCGGGCTTGGAACGGCCTTCTCCTGCGTTGCAGTAATCATTGTGTGCAAGAACTCGATTTCATTTTTAAAAACCTCTACAAACTCTACTATGCCTCGATTTCCTACGTTAAAGGCACCATTAAGACTTAATACTCTTGGGTCGTCTTCCGGATAAAGATCTAATTTAGAAATGTCTTCTGTTCCGATAAGAATACTTGTGTCTTGTGTGTTAGCATCCATAGGTGGAACAACTCCAACACCCCTGCGGCCACGGATAGAAAAGGAAGTTTCAACGACTGGAAAATTCATATAATCGCCACCATATTCTTCTAATAGTCTATGGCGACATACCGGACAAAGGTCTCCTTCGATTTTAACTCCGTATATATCCATAAAATCTTCTCTCAAAGACCTAGGGACGAGATGAATAGGTTCTTCGTTAATAGGACAGTCTTTAAGTGCATAAAGAGCACCAGACCCCTCTAGCGCTCGCTTGATATGCTCTACCAAAGCAGACTTACCGGCACCAACAGGGCCAAGGAGTAAAAGCACTTGGCGGCTTTCTTCACCCTTCATAGATGCAGAATGAAGATATCTCATAATTTTGGATAGCGGCCTTTCCATGCCGAAAAAGCGATCCTGAAAATAATCATAAGTCCTCACAGCTTCGCCGTTGAACAGGTTGTTGCATCGACTGTCGTCTTCAGTCATTCTTGTCATACCTTTTTCTAAAATAGTTTTATAGAGTCTCTTATGGGCGAGCTTTGACAAGCCTTTGTCCTCTTCCAATAATTCAAGGTATTCTGCAAAAGTTCCAGAGAACTTTTCTCTTTTCTTATTAGCCTCATGGCTTTCTACCAACTTCAAAAATTTATTAGTCTTTTTCATTTTAAAATTCCCAAATCTCACCCTCTATAATAGAGGTAAAAAATACATCGTCGTCCCAAAGATATCTAATATAATCATAAACTTTATTAGCGTAAGACAAATCTAAGTCTCTTCCGTCATGTTCATGTGTTATATGCAAAGTATTATTCCTTGAGTCATAATCTGTGACGCAAACAACCGGAACACTGTTTAACCCCACATTACTAATTAGAGCGCTCCTAACGCTTTTCCACCCTTCTTTGTCAGAAATATCATTAATTGAGTAATTTTGTTGTTTTTGCTGGTAAGAATAGCTGAATAGATTTAAATCTGTACAAAGTTCTTGATCTAAATATTTTCTTATAAAAGATTCATCGTCATGTACTTCTCTTACAGTCTTGCATTCTTCAAAGCCATATTTTTCTTCTATTTTCTTAAATATGGTGTACCCTAGATGGTAAGGATTAATCCTTCCAACAATAGGCCTCACAACTTGATTGTGGGACTTTAGAAAAGCGATTTGATACTTGTCTGGAAGTTCTAAATCGTGCATAATCTTCTCATGAATAGTGACTGCCCAGCCTTCATTCATAATTTTAGTTTTAGCCTGTGGGATAAAATATTTAGACCTTCTCTCCACCATCTCTATCAAATCCCTTTCCCAATCTTCAAGGTTTCTAGCATTTTTTCGAATAAAACCTAAAAGATCATAATCTTTTTTGTCATCCATAAATAGATTATCTTCGCGATCCCAAGTGTCTTGCACGCGGTTTTCTCTATCTTCGAAGATGTTTTTTGCATTCCTTGGCATACCCGGGGTGCGCCTTACTTGATATTGTATAGAGTGACAAGCATCTAAAATTTTCTCTACTTTTTCTATTCCAATATTTGGATCTTCAATATATTTCTGGACTCTTTTGGAAGCCGACTTAAACTTGCTTAAAACATTGTCGGGATCTGTGTCTTGAAACATTCTATTGTTTTTAAAAAAATCTGAATGACCAACGCAATGAGACATAGTTAACAAATGTATACTCATGGGATTTTCTAGCATCAAATATGCTATACTTGGATTACTATTAATAATCATTTCATAAGGAAGCCCTTCCATGCCTAAATTATATCTAGTTGCCGTTCGCTCAAAGGCTTTGCCAAAAGACCAATGTCTGTAGTGAGTCGGAAGGCCTGTGTACGCCATAGCCCCAATCATTTCTTTATAGTCTAAAATTTCATATTCAATAGGAAACCAATCTAGATCGTATTTTTCTTTTGCTATTTTGCAAATCTTTTCATCCCAATCTTGAAGTTCCTTAACGCTCCAGTCTTTCATCTCTCCCCTCCAAACATTTTTTGAAACGAGGGCCAAATATGTGAACCTTCGCTAATTTTAATAATCCTAAATGACGTATCAACCAAAGGATGCAAGATTCTCCAAAGGCTTCCTTCGTCATTTTCTGTATTGTAAAATAAACTGCTTCTAAAAGTATCATGAGGAGACGCTGGATTGATTTCTGCATAACAAGTCATTTGACTGACTTCTTTAAGATACAAAAATAAGTCAAAACTTTTCTTATTATCAAAACTCCAGTTCTCTCCATCTCCAGAGTAGAAAGTATATATGTTCCACACAGAAGGGTGAAATCTTTTTTTAATTATTTCTTTCTCCAGTTCCAAAGCTGTAGATGCCAAAGTGCCCCCAGTTGAAGCTCTTTCAAAAAAATCCTTTTCGGTAACCTCTTTTGCCTCTGTAGAGTGAGAAATAAACACTACTTCTATATTGTCATATTTATATTTAAGAAATTGATATAAAATAAAATAAAAACTTCTTGCTAAGTACTTCTTTTGTTTATCCATCGAACCAGATACATCCATCAAGAAGAATATGACTGCCGAATTGGTGTTTTCTGTTTTTTCTTTCATGTGCTTAAATTTTAGGTCATCTTCATGAAAAGGAAATCTTTCTCCAGATTCAGGATTCCAAGTTCCGGCGGCAAGGGCTCTCTTTTTTCTTCTAATTTTTCTTTTGATCGTTTCTTTTTTAGCCAGTTTAGTTCTCATTCCCTTTTTTCTATATCCAGAACGCTTTAACTTTTTATCTTTAATAAATTTAAACTTTTTTCTTTCTAAATCTGGGAGTTCGAGATCGGCAAAAAGATATTCTGCCAACTCTTCTAACGTTACTTCTACTTCATAGTATTCTTCGCCTGCATCTTTGCTGGCCTTTTGAGGCTTCCCTTTGCCTTTTTGTCCTTTTTTTCTAAGGACTTGGCCTTTTTTTATTTGTTTATTGCCGGCGGAGCCGGCTTTTTTGTTTTGGTCATTTTCACCGTAAACAAACTGATATTCTTTTATACCCTTTACCGGTATTTTTACTTTCTTATTGCCATCTTGTCCAATAATAGACTCATCGGCTATAACATCCTTGATACCTTCTCGGATTGCTTTATCGATTTTTGTTTTATGGCGTTTTCTATCGGCAGCAGATCTATCTGCTGAAGATTTATGTTCTCTAAAAATACTCATACTACTGTTAAAACCTCTAGTGTTATTCTGCTGCCAGAAAATATCTCAAAAGTATTATATATATTTCCGCTATCTATATAATACTCTCCGGTGGTCGGACTGTCTGTCAAGCTCATACGAAGACCAGAATCATAAACAGCCGTAGGGGCTAGATCTAGTGCGTCGACGATTCCAAAAATAGATGTCAAGTCTGTTCCGGGACTAATATCCCCCGAAGCCACAAAACTGTACACTATTCTGACAATATCTCCAGTAATTTCTACAGGAGATGTTGTAGAGCCGGGGCTTCCAGAACCGGAGCTTCCGGAGTCTTCAGTCGAAGATTGGCTGGCATGGAGTGCAGCTTGTGTGAGTGGCGGTAAAACATTAATATCTATTAAGCCCTTTCTTGTTTTTATACATTTTGCTTCAATCTGAAATAAATGGTCCACTTGACCAAAAAGTTGTCTGCCTTCAGTAAGCGAAACTATTTCAAAAAAAGAATCTCCGTACTGTACATAGTCTCCTTCTCTAACGTACAAATCCTGATCTTCGTGTAGTCTTCTTTCATGAAACTTTACATTTATCGGAATTGTTTTGTCCAAACCGTAGTGATCAGTAGAGGTAGCGATTCCTTCAAATTCCACCATTGCGTGTACTCTTATAGGAGGAAGAAAACTTTTTTCGATAGCCTCTCCATATAAAGGATGAAAGTTTGTCCTATCCATAGATATCGGAAGATACAAAATTTGTTGACCTATTACCCTTTCTAAAAGTTCATCGTTGACCTGTTTTACTAAATCTCTCTCTTTTTCTCCCAAAAACAAAGGAGGAGGAGGATTAGATGGTTTAGACCACTTATTGTTATCGTTAGCCATTATTCATGATCCTTTTTGTCTCCGAAGATAACCCTTTCTCTTGGAATCTCTATTTTTACAGCATTTTCTCTTATTGCTATTTTTGGTCGCTCTTCGTTCTTTTCTGCTCCTAGTAAATATCCCAATATTTTAAGGTCAATTTGTGTCTTAAATGTTCTCTCTTCTTCTCCCAAGTTAGATAAATTATTATCTAAAGAAAAGTCTCCCTGAATAAAGCCTTCAAACTTATGACCGTCTCTTTTTATGAAGAAGTTATCTATCTGTCCTGTATACACAATAAACGGAGTAAAAATCTCATTCATTTGTTGTTGATATTCTGTTTGTATTATCAAGGTGTAGTTAGCAACAACGTATGTTGGCACTGGCATTGATACTGTCTGATATACGACTTTTTTATTATTAAACGGAAAGTTGTTTTGTCCAAATTTCTTTCTAGCTTGTGCATTAGCAAAATTAGAAGTTTTTTTCTGATTTATCATTCTAGCAACTTCTATTCTTCCGCCGCGAGCATCATTATATTGAGGTAAATGAGACCATGCAACACCTTTCATAGAAGGATCTTTTATTAAAGACTTTCTTTCTATAGACATAACAGGCAACGTGAAAATATCCTTCTTGTTTCTAAGGTCTTTATCTTTTTTTACTTGAAAAGAGCGCTCTGGCATTGACCAAATAAGCGGAACTTTTCTCCAGCCTTCATTAGTTGTACAAAATATATTTAACTCTTCAGTTAGCCAGTCATTCAGGGCCATATCAATTGTTTCTATGGTTGATGGCATCAAGGAGATTTCTTTCAACTCTGGAGTTTCTGCTTTTGTCTCACCTTCCTTAAAGTAGGGGCGATAACCATCATATTTATCTTTTTCACTTGACATTTATTTACCCCTGAAAGATTAAGTTTGGCACTTTCTTTTGTATATTTGCTACTGATTCGGACTTTTCTGCGTCAGATTTTGCCATTTCTGTGTATGTCATCTGATCCAACATTTCTTTTAGTTCTGTTCTTAAAGAATCCTGCTCATCTTTTGCTTGAGATAAAAGAGCATCAGCATTTAGATTTACGGATTCTCCCGGTATCGGAATTGTCTGAAACTTTCCTCGAATCTGCCCTAAAGTTTCTTTAGATAGAGCCAAAGCAAAGCGGCGAATCCATTGCTTGCCTATTGCATTAATATTCTCATAAGGGATATTGTCAAACGGAATAGTATTTATATTGTTAATTCCATCTACTCCAGAATCATAATTTTCATTATTGTCCCAGCTGTTAGGGATAACACTAAATTCTACCCACATATAACGATATGTACTCAAAAGTTCTGGTATTGGAAATATTCTTAATTTGTTGTCTCTTAACTCAAATGTGTAGTGGGACAATCTTGTGTAAAGATGGTCTTCGTACGCCATGGCTTGAAGCTTGTTTTGCCAAACAGGGATTACTTCAAAGGTAGAGTCGTCTGTATATTGTCCGTAATAGTTTAAATTTCCTACTACATTTAATCCACCGTAATATCCAAAGAATCTCCACATAGCAGAAGGGGTTTTGTAATAAACCTTTTTGACGATAACTCTCTTATCTCCAACCACGCCTTCATATGGAGCATTTGCGCCGCCCACTGGGTCTATTCCTGTAGCAGATGAGCCGGAAATAATAGCTTGAAGGTCATAATCTTGTTGTTCTTCGTGCAATTCAAAAGATGCAGAATAAATCGGTATTGTTCCTCCGACACCTGCTTCAAAAGAAAACCCATCGCTAACTCTTCTTGCATACTCGAACATAACTCTAGGGAATTTTAAGTTAACGCCCTCTGGGCCAGATATTAATTCCCCTTTTTCATCGAACGTCCCTGTTGCTTGACCTAAGACATCAGATAAAACGTTTTTTGATTGATGTAAGTTAATAAGATAACTGTACTCTAGGCATGCCTCTTCATAATTTGCATAAACATTCGATGTCTTTAGCTCAATGTCCAAGACATCTCCACCTAGCTTCTGATATGTGTAGGCGACCTGTGCTGCGGCGCCTGATATGAATGCTGCGGAATCCGAATATACACCCAAGGGTAAAGCGGAAGTTACGTCAGCGGTGCTACCGGTTGGAGCCAAAATTGATTTGCTCATTTGACTGGCCGGCGTGAGTGTTGGTAAAGCCATTAATAGCACCTCCTAGAGCTAAATAGTTTCTAAATAAACAAAACCCCCCCACAAAAAGTGGGAGGGCATTATTTTTAGTATTTACCAAGTTTAGACTATGGTCCGGCTGGAGCGGTCTGTTGATTTGCAAGGTTAGTAACGATAACTAATCCGTACATATCTGGACGAACCATCTTCTTCGCATAGCGAGTCATCACGCCCTTACGTGGCACGAAGTCCTCGGTACCGAAGATTGTAGGTGTCATCTGGAGTGGCACGTATGGTGCGTAAACGTATCCGCTTTCAAGGAAAGAAGAGCCTTTACGTCCACAAAGTACTACGTTTCTTGGGAAGTAAGGATCAACATAAACGTCGAACTTCTTACTCAAGGAACCAACTTTAACTGCTCCAACCTGCCCACGATCATCATCGTGAGTAACAGCTCCACGGAATCCAGCGGTGAACTCAAGGAGGTTGGCAACTTCAGGCGAACATACGATGAAGTTTGCGCCGCCGCGAAGAGTCTTGCGGTGAATCTGTGCAGACACGTCATTAATTGTTTCAGCCAAGGTTTCATACCATTCGCTGACGTTACCAGTGAAGTCTGGAGGTCCAAAGGTGCTTGTGATTGACACACCAGTTTGGCGATTAACAAATTCGCCCGGATTGCGAGACCAGTACAAAGTACCAGCAGTTGCGCCTTTCACGAGGTCTTCCAAGATTTCTTGGTCAAGCTCAAGAGCAATGTGCTCTGAAAGGATAGAAGTCAACTCAACTTCGGCATCCAAGTTATGGTATGCGTTCAAGTCTTGAGCCAATTCTGGTGTCCACTTAGCTTTAAGCTTCTTGGTCTTCGCGGTGACAGCGATAGAATCAACCTTGATGTCGATTTCTGGAATTCCAGCTTCGCCTTCAAGGCCCCACTCGGTTGCACCGACAACAGCGCCAATAGAACCTGCTCCAACGTTGGCGAAATTATCATCAATGACGAAATCAACGCGGGTAGCGCTCTGAAGTTGGGATACTGCATCTGATGCAAGCGCCGGTTTTGGCAGAGAAACAAAGACACGGTAGACCTTTGGAGAAATTTCGCGTGTTAAACGACGAACTTGGTTCAATAGTGGGTCTCCGGAGGCGTTGAAGAGAGTAATTGTGACAAGATCTCTTACGTTCATTTGAGTTGAAGTCAAGTCAATATCACAAAACGCTACAGCATCATCGAGCGCAAGGTCTGCGTCCCACCTTACTTCTTTGGAGATTTCTAGTCCAGCAGCGACACCGGATGATAGACCGCCAACTAAACCGTCACTAATAGTTGCAGTAGTTGTGATGGTTAATGAAGCTGTTGGTGAAGAATAACCGTTGTTCAAAGCGTAGAAGCTTTGCTCGGCTTCGTTATCACTAAGCGAAATACCGCCAGTGATTTGAGAACCGACAACGCCACCACCGTATACAGAAGACTCACTAGCGTAGTCCAAACGGCTATTGGTGTAAGTGAAGTCCAAGAAGAAAATGAGGCCGGATGGTAAGCTCATTGGTTGGACAGAAACAAGATCGTTAGCGATCAAGCCACCGAATACACGGCGTACAATAGGGAATGCAACAGAAGCGAAGCCTTCGACATCGCCAGTTTGCATTGAAGAAGCTTCGCGAAGAAGTTCTTTTGCTTGGTTTTCAAGAAGGGAAGCCATACCATGCTTGGTACGCTCATCGTTTAGACCCTCTAGAAGTCCGGTCTTTTCCCACTTGGAGAGAAGAGCCGCACCTTCTTTGGAGAGGTCTCTGCGAACGATGCCTTCAGTTAATTTATTAAGAATAGACATTTTTAATTGTTCTCCTTTGGTGTTTTCTTAATTCCGGCTAGAATCTGCATTCTGTCCATCTGTGGACTTTCGACAGTTTTAGCCGCTCTTCTAGGTAAAGTGGCAGAAGGCCTTTCTAAAGTCTCGCGGAGTGATTGTGGACGCGCTTTACCTGTAACACTTCCCACTGCGCTTTCTAGAGTCTCGAAAATAACCTTTGCTTCTTCGATTGAACTTGCTTCAGATAATGCTTTTACAATTTTTGATTTTTGTTGCCCATTCAACGAGCCATTAGCCAAAGTTTTATTCGTATAAACCAATCTAGCATTAGAAAGGTTTACGTTATCAAAATGTTCTTTAAGTGTTTGCAAGGTTTCCAAAAGCTTTGTGTTTTTTCCCTTGAGATCAACATTCTCATTTGTTAGGGCGCTATTTGCATCTTGCAACGCTTCAATTTGTTCTTGTGCTTCTGTTGCAGCACGACGAGCAAGTTCTTGCTCTTCTTTATAATCCATAATTGAGTCGGGAGTTCCAACCCAACCTTCTTTTTGAGGCACAATATCAACGATAAGCTCCTCAAGGAGTCCTTCTAGGTCTTCAGCAGAGATTTCCTCTTCTAAAGTAACAGGGACTTCTGTTGTGGTAACATCTTCTTCAGCGCTAACTGGCGCTGGAGGTCTGGTGCTACCCTCTGGAGCGGCTGCATCGTGAGATACTTCGTCTCCAATAAGTTCTTGGTCTTTTTCTGCCAAGGTTTCAGCCATAGTTTTTAAATCTTCGAAGTCCAAAACGATTGTTTCCTCTGCCATGGCCTCTTCTGGTGCCGCTGCCAAAGGAATATCTGGCTCAAAATCTGCTTCTGGAGCGCCAGCTTGTTCTTCATCTTGTTCTAGAAGATTTTCTACTGCTTCACGAATATCATTCGAATATTTATTTAAAAGTGCGGTCTCGGCGTTTTTAATTGCTGCGTCTTTCAGGGCAGCTGCGTCGATAATCGCCTGTTCTAACAATGAAGACATGAAAGTTTCCCCTTATAAATTGGTTCAAAAATAAATAGTTCGTAAAAACATAAAAAGAACTATTTTATAAAATCCAATTTATAAATGATTATTCTGTGATACCTGATCCTGTCAATGGATACATTTTTGAAGCGTCAATTCCTGTCAAAGAAGCATAGATCCTAAAAGCATTACCTGCCGAAGAGGAGACGAAAATTTCTTTACACTTTACATCAATAGTTAAATAAGGGTGATCTTGAGCACTATTATCTATTTCAAATTTATTTAGCTCTGTTGCGTTTTCATTGAAATAGAAAAAGATCGAATCTGTATTGCTTATTTCATGAAAAGTGATTGATTTAGTGACAGTTGGAAATTCTATCTTCATAACACCAGTCAAACCAGCAGATCCGGTAACAAAAGGAGAACCGGATGCCTGATATGATCCAACGTTGTATAAGCCAACTGAATGTTGATAATATGTGGACATTAATTAAAAACTCCTGTTTCACTATAAATAGTTTTTAAAAAACTTATCTTCTAGTTTTTCTTTTTTTCTTTGGAGAAGGCAACTTGTCAAAATCAACTTCGTTATAGCGCTTCTCTTCTGCCTTAAGCTTATCAATAACCTTTTGCCTTTTCTTAGCCTGATTTCTTCTTTTTTCAGAGGGCTTTTCGAAATATTGCTTTTCTCTATATCCTTCTAAAACTTTATACTTTTTCATTTTTTTCATGAAGCGGCGGATCATCCTAGCTTCATTATCATGTTTTCCTCTCGGCTTTTCAGAGAGGTTTACGGGTTTTTTAGACATTATTGCTCCAAATAATTAAATCATTTTTTTCCAGTTTTGACCACCAGCAAGAGCCATAAGGCCGCTGATGTCTACACCGGGGTCATTTGCTGCGTATCCAGACAGCGGGCTATTAGAAGAAGGTTCTCCGGGAGTTCCACCACTGGCCAAGGGTTCGACTCCCTCTAGGATGGATCCTAAACCAATTGATTCTTCTATTTTTCTTTTTCTTTCTTCAAGTGCCAATCTTTGTTCTTCTTGAAGTTGTACTGCTTGTCTTGAGAAGTCTTGTGTAGGCTCTTCAACTCTTGCCTCGACGATTGTTTGTTGAGAACCGATACCGACTGCCACTTCTTTGATTAAACTTGACAAAACTCCCTCTTCAAAGATTACTTCTTTAATACACTCTTTGATAAGGGGCTTTAAGATTTTTTGTAGTTCTTGTTTTTTCATTTATCACCCAAAATATCATTCAAAGCTCGATTAATTCTATCGGCTTTGGTAAAAATGTTCGGTTCTTTGTATTGCTTGCCTTCTTGCAAGTTCATAAATGCATTTGGTGTGCTTGGTTCTGAAACGAAATCAAAACAAATAAGCTGAAAATCGTCCTCAACGACAACACCATTCATCGATTCTCTAACAGAACCAAGACCGCGAGATGAAATTCCTAGCTGGCACCCGCTATCTACAAGGGATTTAAGGATATTTCCTGCCGGGGTTGATAGAACCTTGACAGTACCCATAACTTTCGGACCGTCAGCCCAAATGTTTGTAACCATGTGGCTTGCATTTTTCAAATTGATAACAGAGTCATCTGGGTGGTCTAGTTCTCCTAATGCTCTTTTTTCTTTTACAAGCTTTTGGTAGTTCTTGACCTCTCTCATAAGAACCTTTTCCGGGTACACGCGGCCATTGCCGTTCTGCACATCGCATTGTTGCATAAGTCCGGTTAAATACATTGCGTTATTTTCTTTAATATCTCTTTTTTCGGCTTCGGTGAGCAAATCTTGACATACACCACCTTCACAA
>MDTG01307373.1_pt1 | contig 27767 bp, 30 predicted proteins | sample 811421 | NCBI WGS metagenome assembly MDTG01 (sample SAMN05326645, study PRJNA326480) | marine metagenome | isolation source: seawater | place: Pacific Ocean: South East | collected 2011
CCTTACTCAAAAGTAAAAAATATGATCAACTGATTCTAAATGGAGACATTATAGAATTTTTAAAAGTTCCCACATTTGCTCCCATAGTAATGGAGATCGTCAGAAATATTGATCTATCAAAAGAAATAATATATATTATAGGAAACCATGATATATCTCTTTCTGGTTTTATTGGCGAGCAATTTAAAAATGTAAAATTTATGAATGAGTACTGTTTCGAAGAAGGCGGCAGAAAATTCCGAGTAGAGCATGGCGATAAATATGAAAAAGGTATTGTACATCACAAAAAACTTATGAAAATAATTTCTTCATTTCAAGATGCTTTAGAATTAATTTTTGGATGGAATCTTGCTAACTGGTACGCAAATTTAAAATTTAATAAAAGAAAGATAAAAAGACTCTGGGACATTATGCAATTAAATAATGATGTGGATGTTCTGATCGTAGGACATACCCATGTTCCAGAAGTTTTAATTTGGATAGATGAAGAGGAAGAAATAAAAACTTATGTCAACACTGGAGATTGGGTTTCTCACGCCACTTACGTTGAAATTGAAGATGGTGTAATAAGATTGAGAAATTTTTTAAAAAAAGACAAATTATAAAATAGTTATTATTGAAAAAAGTGGGTTTTCAATGTTGTTTGTGCTTCTTTTGGTTTTAGGTTTCTTTTTCACGTCATTGATGTTTTATTTAAATCACCGGTTTGTTGGTCATGGCAAGCTTGGCAAGTGGCCTTTACTAAAATATATTAGAAGAATGCATCTCATACATCATCGTAACGATTATAATGATAAAAGAAATGACCACCTTAAATTACCAATTTGGTCTAAAATTTTATTTTTTACAACTTTTTTGATTGTATCTTTAATTTCTCTGCCATTTGCTTTTGGATATCTGCTTTATGTACTTTATTATGAATGGTTGCATCACAGAATGCACAACGATGATCAATCTGGAATTTGTTCTCGTCACCACTTTATACATCACAGAAAATCAGCACAGCACAACTTTTCGGGTACAATGCCCTTCATTGATAAAATATTTGGAACATACTACGAAAAAAGTCCTTGACAAAGACTTTGTATGTTGTTATAATAATAGTATGTTCTGGACCCTTAGCTCAGTTGGTCAGAGCACCCGGCTCATACCCGGAGGGTCGTAGGTTCAAATCCTACAGGGTCCACCACTTTGCGTCCATAGCTCAGCTGGATAGAGCATCGGCCTTCTAAGCCGAGGGTCTCAGGTTCGAATCCTGATGGACGTACCATCTTAATAATCAGAGGAAAATAAAATGAAAGATATGTATTGGTCATATTTACCCCATGACGTAGCTGGTTCTGAATTCCAAAACGCCAAGCCGGAAGACAACAACAGAATTGAAACCAAAAGCAATAAAATTTATTATTATTGTGAGGTTTCTAGAGGTCGCAACCTTACTTTGAATATGAAGTTGAAGGAACTGGCTGGTGATTTATTAGATAGAAGCCGAGCACTTCAAGTTGATCCTGGTAAAATTTATTTACACATAAATTCATATGGAGGCTCTGTATTTGCAGGATTCTCATCAGTTGATTATATTTTAAATTCAGAAGTACCTGTAACCTCTATTATTGATGGTTGTGCTGCATCTGCCGCCACTATTATGAGCGTAACGGCTAAACATAGGCAAATCAATAAGCATGCCTATATGTTAATTCACCAGCTTTCTTCTGGTATGTGGGGGAAATATCAAGAGCAAAAAGACAGCATGGAAAACAACGATCGTTTAATGAAGATGATTATCGATATTTATGAAGAACATACAAAAATTCCCAAAAAAGAATTAGATAAGCTATTGAAGCACGACCTTTGGTGGGATGCAGATACTTGCTTGAAGTACGGCCTAGTTGATGAGATTATTTAAAAAATTAATTAAAAACTATTTATTCTTTGGAGTCGGAGTTATTTTCGGCTCTATAATTTCAACATTTGTGACGTATGCAGTATTTTCAATTAGTCATGGGACACCAACTGCTGCAAAAGTAATGCAAATTCAAGAATGCCTAGAGGAGAAAATAAATGAGTGATACAGTTATGATATCCGGAGGTTTTGACCCTATTCATGTTGGTCATATTAGATTAATCAGGGAAGCCTCTAAATATGGCGATGTAATTGTAGCAATGAATTCTGACGATTGGATTTTTAGACAAAAAGGCTTTAATTCTATCGGCTTCAACGAACGTAAAGAATTCCTGATGTCAATCAAAGGAGTACTAGATGTTGTCTCTGTGTGTGACGAGGATGACACAGTTTGCACTGCTCTTATAGAACATAAGCCAACTTATTTTGCTAATGGTGGTAATCGTAACGAAAATAATACACCAGAAAAAATCGTATGTGAAGAATTAGGAATTAAAATGTTGTGGAATGTAGGCAATCCTATTAGGAGAAAAAATGCTAAAAAAAATAACATTAAAGGTAGTTAAAAAAAGTTTTTTTATTAGCTATTGGTCAATGATAGCCGCTGTTTTACTAATTCACTTTTTTTATTATGGGGACTTTCCTTCTACCGAAACATAGTTATAATATGAGCTGGTTTTTATATATAATAACGGAAGACTTTATAGATGACGAGGGGCGTGAAGTTAAAAAGGGTGAAGCCGGCGTTGGACAATGTTCGATGTCACCAGGTATTATCGACTCTTATAAAGGAATTATGTACGTAGTTCCGGAAGATCATGTTAGAAAAGAAGTTAGAAAATTAAATTCTAGACAACACCCATCAGCTGGAATAATAAGAAAAATAATTGAAGATTATTATAATTGTGAAGAAATAATAGAAATTTCAAAAAATGATAAAAACTTTTTTTTAGACTAGAGGTTAATATGAAAATTAAAAAAGGCACTCCCTGCTTCTTGTGTACTGTCGGTCACAATAATTTTTACTACCCCATTTATAATGAGGATGGTTTAACTTATTTTGAAAAAGACATCGATGATATAAAAATTCAACCCTGGGTCTGCGGCAAGAAAGATTTGGCAGCTATTATGGTAAGCCCGGAAGGTGTAAAAGATCTTTATGGATCTAATCAAACAATTGTGTGGGTAGAAAAGAAACATATAAAAGGCGTGTAAAAAAGTGTCTTTATTATTTTATAAACTAATTAAATCAGATGTCTGATAATATCTACGTCATTGACACGTCCGCGTGCCTAACTGATTCTTCGTGTATATATCATTATGGTGAAAGCGATATATATATTCCAATGAAGGTCTTACAAGAGATAGACAATCATAAAAAACGTCAAGACTCTGTTGGTGCTAATGCAAGAAATATTATTAGAGAATTTGACTCCCTAAGAGAGCAAGGTAGCCTCCAAGAGGGGGTGTCGCTTGGTGAAGATAAGGGAATTTTAAGGGTTAAAAGGGTTGATGTGTCTATGATACCTCCTGATTTCAGTTCATCTGATCCAGATCACATTATTATGAGTACTGCCATTCAGTTGGAAAAAGAATTTCCAGAAAAGAAAGTCATTATTGTATCTCGCGACATCAATATGAGAGTCATGACTGATGCTCTAGGAATGGAGTCTGAAGATTATGTGGAAAACAAAGTTATAACTTTTCAATCTGACCTGTACACCGGATTTAAAAATATAAAGGTAGAAGACTTTGAAATTGATATGCTCTACTCGGATAATAAATTACCAGTAGCCGAAGAAGAAGTTGAAGAATATAATTTTCAAAATAACGATTCTGTTCTATTATCATCCCAAATAAATGAGAAAAAAACAGCCTTATGTCGCTATAAGAACGGAAATTATTGTAAAATTAGAGATTTAAGTAAGAAGGGTGTATGGGGTGTAAAAGCGAGAAATAAGGAACAGGCTTTCGCCCTAGATATGCTGATGGATAAAAATCTTTCTCTTATTACTCTCGTTGGAAAAGCCGGATCCGGAAAAACTTTAATGGCGATCGCTGCAGGTATAGCACAAACAATATCAGACCCTTTTTCATCAGAATCTCCAACATACAACAAGATAGTCATCTCCAGACCTGTGCAGCCTCTGGGTAAAGATATTGGATATCTTCCGGGAACAATGGAAGAAAAAATGCACCCCTGGTTAATGCCTTTACAGGATAACTTACAATTTTTACTTGGAAATGACAAAGCTACGTTAGAAGAGTACATGGACAAAGGCATTATTGAAATCGAAGCCTTGACATACATCAGAGGACGTTCTATTTCCAATGCGTTCATTATTATTGACGAGGCACAAAACCTATCTCTTCATGAAGTTAAGACAATCTTAACTCGCGTAGGAGAGAATACAAAAATTGTTCTCACTGGGGATATTGAACAAATTGATAATGTTTATGTAGATGAGACCTCAAACGGCTTAGTTCACGCTGTAGAAAATTTCAAATCATATGATATCGCAGGACACATAACTTTGCAGAAGGGTGAACGATCTGCTCTAGCAACTTTATCTTCGAAGATATTATAGTTTTTAATTGACTAATTAGTAATAATCGGTTATAATTATATTATTATAGGAGATATTATGTCTGAAAATAAATTTGAAAACAACATTCTTCAAAAGGTTATTTCTATTGAGGGAGAGTTAAAAACAAGTATTGTCAATTATGTAGGTAAAAAAGTCAATCCTGACAACGGAGAAGTTACTTTAGAGATGGTAATCAACTGTCTAGCAGAAGAGTTTCCCGAAGTACTCTTGACAGTGGCAGAAGAAAACTTCTTGAGAGGTTATGAGGTGGGCCTCAACGATGCAACCTCTTTGAAGTTGGAAAGATAATAATGTACAATCTGGACTACTTACATATATCTAATAAAAGATTTCATAATCAGCAAAGAGAATTTTTAATGAAAGAGGGACTGCAGGTATTTATCAAAGATAAACTTACAAATAATATAAGTTTAAAGAGCGTACTCGACACTATTAGTTCGTATATACCTTCGCACCTCTTTGGCGAAATCGATTCTGTATATGTAGGTCTTTTCGACGATTTCGAAAAGAAAGAGACCAATGCAGCCTATAAAGACGGTGCAATTTATATTTCCAGTGAACAAGATGATGAACAAGATTTAATTGATGATATTGTTCACGAGGTTGCACATTCTCTGGAGACTCCTTATGGTTACCTAATTTATGGTGATGGGAAGCTCAAAGAAGAATTTATAACAAAAAGAAAAAAACTATATGATGTTTTAGAAGCCGAAGGCCTAAATCCTGATTTAGATTTATTTATGAATACAGAGTACAATTTAGAAATGGATAATTATTTGTATAAAAAAGTTGGTTATGATAGGCTAAATTTTATTATGAATTCTTATAATATTTTTACTTCTGCCTATCCCGCCACATCTTTGAGGGAATATTTTGCCAGCGGCTTTGAATATTATTTTTTAGAAGAACCAACATATCTGGCCAAAATCAGCCCTGTTCTTTTTGAAAAAATAGAGGAATTACACCATTATGATGAAAGTAGAAATTAAGAATAAAAATAAAAATATTATATGCAAAATCACAGCTCTAGAGTTTGATCACGTTGACTGTGGTAAGCGGGTCTATATGACTACTAAACAAGTAAAAAGGTTACTAATTGAGAAAGGTCACAATCCTGGTAATATTATTAAAGAATCTCGCGTAGATAACTGCAATAATGAAATAGAAGGTACTTGGGAATTCAACAACGGAAACTTTAAAGAGAAGATCTATGTTGAAAAGGTGGAAGTAGTAACCGAAAAAACATCAGAAGACTTAGAGCTAGAAATACCTAAGCAAACCAAGACAACAAACAGAAGAAAAAATTCTAGAAAGTCAAAAAAATAACTTGACTTTCTCTCGCATTGTGTTATAATATAGTAGTAATTTTGAATGTGAGGGTATTTTGCCACATATATCTTTTTCTGAACTAAAGAATTGGTCTTTTTGTCCTTTTTATCACAAACTTACTTACTTGGATAAGTTAAAGGGTTTTGCCGGCAATGAATATACTGCCTTCGGAACAGCTATCCATTCAGTTTGTGAAAATAAGTTGCTTAAAAATAGTACTGATCCTTATGAAGAATTTAAAGAAGAGTTTATTGAAGAAATATCTAAGCTACCCGAAGACTTAGAGTTAAACGAAAAATTAATTGTAGACATGGGGTCTCAAGCAGAGAATATTATTCCACAAGTTGAACCCGCCCTTGATGAGTACTTTAAGGATGGGTATACTGTTTTAGATACTGAAGAATCTTTGATGGAGCCAATCGGAGATACGGGATATAATTTTAAAGGCTTCATAGATGCTATATTACAGACACCAGATGGCAAAATTCACCTTATCGATTGGAAGAGCTGCTCTTGGGGATGGGATGCCCGTCGAAGATCTGATCCCCTAGTAAACTACCAACTAACTTTTTATAAAATATTTTATTCTCAAAAACATAATGTGGATCTGAAAGATATAGAGACCCACTTTGCCCTATTGAAAAGGACAGCTAAGAAAGAAAACGTCGAAATATTCAGAGTTACCAGTGCCTCCAAAAAACAGTCAAATGCAATGGGGCTTTTAAACAAATGCTTATTTAATATTCAAAAGAAAAATTTTATTAAAGATAAAAGATCGTGCGCTAAGTGCGAATTTTATAAAACAGAACATTGCCCATAGGGAAAAAAATGACAACAGAAAAAAAGAAAATTTTATTTATTTCGGACCATCCGTTAGCTCCATCTGGGGTAGGTACTCAAACGAAGTATGTGATTGAATCACTATTGGAAACAGGGCGGTACAAGGTGGTTTGTTTGGGTGGTGCCATGAAACACCAAGACTATTCAGTCCAAAAAGTAAGTCCTTGGGAAGAAGACTGGGTGGTCTACCCGGTAGATGGATATGGAACGCAAGAAATGATTCGTTCTGCGTTATTCAATGAACGCCCTGATATGATCTGGTTTATGACTGATCCCAGATTTTATGGGTGGTTATGGGCCATGGAGAATGAAATCCGACCTCATATTCCAATGGTTTATTATCATGTTTGGGACAATTACCCGCCACCTTTCTATAATAAACAAAATTATGATTCAACAGACGTAATAGCATCTATTTCAAAAGTCACATATGATATTGTAAATAAAGTATCTCCAGACGTAGAAAATCACTATGTACCTCACGCCGTAGATTCAAATATTTTCTTTCCATTTTCAGATTCAGATATTTCAGAATTAAAGAAAAAGCAGTTTGGAGAAAATGATAATAGATTTACTTTTTTTTGGAATAATAGAAATGCACGCAGGAAAATGAGTGGATCTCTTATTTTCTGGTTCAATGAATTTGCCGAAGAAGTTGGCCCCGAAAATGTCCGCCTGCTTATGCATACGGACCCTAATGATCCACATGGGCAAAATCTCAATCAAATAATCTCTAGCCTTGGTGCTGAAGATGGACGGATTTTAATTTCAAAAGAAAAAGTAAGTCCAGAAGTTCTAGCATCAATGTATAATATGGTCGATTGTACTCTAAATATTTCGGATGCCGAAGGCTTCGGGCTTGCAACTTTAGAATCACTATCTTGTCAAACTCCCATTATTGTTAACATGACTGGTGGCTTGCAAGAGCAAGTGACCAATGGCAAGGATTGGTTCGGTATTGGTATCGAGCCTGCTTCCAAAGCTGTAATAGGTTCGCAACAAGTACCATTTATTTATGAAGATCGTATATGCAAAGAAGACTTCATTGCAGCTTTAAAGAAGATCTACAATATGTCTTCTGGAGAAAGAAAATTGCTGGGTATGAAAGGCAGAAATCATGTAGTAGAGAACTATAATTTTAATAATTTTAAAAAACAGTGGGTAAACTTGGTTGATTCTATTGTCGAAAGTCGAGGCTCTTGGGAAACTAGAAAAGGCTATAATGCTTGGGAAATTAAGGAGATCAAATGAAACAGAAAATTTTAATTAGAGGCCCAGTACTTTCACAAAGTGGTTACGGAGAGCAAGCCAGATTTGCCATGAGAGCCATCCGATCAAGATCAGATTTGTTCGACATATTTATTTTACCTATAAACTGGGGGCAAACCGGTTGGGTAAGTTTGGACAATGAAGAGAGGAAGTGGATTGACGAAAGAATTAAGGCAACGCATGCCCATACTCAATCCAAGGGGTCTTTTGATATTTCAATTCAAGTAACCATCCCCAATGAGTTTGAAAATATTGCATCTATCAATATAGGGTACACAGCCGGTATTGAAACTACCAAGGTTCCCCCACAGTGGATCCAAAAAGTCAATCAAATGGATAAAATCATTGTAGTGTCCAATCACTCAAAAGAGGTATTTGAAGACACTGTGTACGTGGCCCAGCACCCCACTACAGGACAGTCTGCTAAATTAGAGTGTAGTTGCCCCATCGAAGTCGTTAATTACCCTGTGAGGGATTTTAAGAAGAAAAAAATTAATTTAAATCTAGATTATGACTTTAATTATTTAGCTATCTCCCAATGGGGTCCGAGAAAGAATTTTGATAACCTGATTAATTGGTTTATTGAAGAAAACGCCAATAAAGAAGTGGGCTTAGTACTTAAGACTTCGATAAAGAATAATAGTATTACAGATCGACAATTTACGGAAAATAAATTAAAAAGTATAGTTTCTGCCCATGGAGATATTAAGTGCAAGGTTTATTTACTTCATGGAGACATGACTGAAGAAGAATTAACTGGCTTATATCAAGATAAAAAAATTAAATGCTTGATCTCTACAACCCATGGAGAAGGGTACGGCCTTCCTTTGTTTGAAGCAGCTTATAATGGATTGCCAGTAGTTGTTTCTGGGTGGTCTGGTCACTGTGATTTTCTTTATATGCCAGACGCCCGAAGAAAGGGGAAGAAAAAGCCAATGTTCGCATCTGTTGAATATGATCTTCAAAATGTCCAGAAAGAAGCAGTGTGGGAAGGCGTAATCCAGGCAGATTCACAATGGGCTTTTCCGAGAGAGGAATCCTTTAAGCGTAGACTTCGTGAAGTTCGCAACGAACATCCTCGTTTTAAGAAAAATGCCAAGAAGCTTCAAAAATATCTTGTTGAGAATTTTACAGAGGAGACCATGTACGGTCAGTTCTGTAATAGCATTCTTCAAAATTCGACTAAAAATTTAATAGATTTGGAATCTTTGTTATGAAATTGGCATTTGTAAGTGATTTCTACGCGCCATCTATCGGAGGAACACAAATATTAGCACAGAGTTTATGTGAAGGGTTCTCATCTCTCAATCACGACGTGGAGGTCATAACCAGTAAAGATATTAGTAGGAAAAGAGAAGACTTTCCGTATAATGTGACGGAAATTTCAAATCTTAATTTTTTAAACTCTGATCTATTTTTAGTTCAAAATTATGACGCTATTTTTGTATTGGCGGATTTATTTTCGCCAACCTTGGGTACAATAAATCCTGGTGACGCTCGCAAAAGCATCTTAATCCTTAATTTAGATGAAAATGTTTATCGTTGGATTCAAGAAGGAAAGATTAATAATATAGATAAAATAATTGATAAGATAAAACTTTACACACATGTTGTTTCATTTTGCCAAGGTGCACCAGTAAATAAATTTTTAGAAGAAAATGAAATCAGCTATACCTTCATTCCTAATTTTTCAAGAGATATTCAAAAAACAAGAAAACCAGATTTAGATATTAGAAAGGCCCTAGATTTGGGAGATAAAAAAATTATTTTCAACCATGGCCTAATTGAGGATCGAAAAAATCAACTTTATCTTTGCAGGAAACTCAACGAATCAAATCTCTTTGAAGATCATATTATGGTTTTTTTGGGTAGCCCAAGAAGCAGAGCAGATGTCGCATATTTGTCTAAAATTAATCATTTCATTGAAGAGAATAATTTATCCAATTCAATAAAAATGGTAAAAGGAACTTCAAATAAAGGTCTAATAGACCACTTATTATGCTCTTCTGATATTTATGTTCTGCCCTCTAAGGCCGAGGGGTTACCACTAGTTTTACTGGAGGCTATGTCTTCTGGTTTACCTTGGGTATCTACTCCTGTAGGTGGTGTACCCTCCGTGTTTGGTACATTGAGTGGTGGCATTGTTTTAGGCGATATAGAATTTACGGCTGAAAATTTAGAAAACTCAATCCGATCTGCGTCAAATAAGGAATCTTCTAGGTCGGAGTGGGAGAAAAAATTTACAAAAGAGGTTGCAATATCTCGGTATGACAATGTTCTAAATTCTTCAGTAGATTATAGTAGAGAAAAAACGTTACTTGAAAAAATTAAAATTAGTTTCGCGAATCAGGTATATAATGAGCCTGAAGCTATTGAAAACTACTTAAAATCTTGTCTACAATTTTCAGGATTGGTAAACGAGGTATATATTATAAATCATAGGTCATCGGATAATACCCTTGAAGTAATTGAGTCATTTCAGTATGCCTACAAAAATGCGGGAATATCTCTAAGATGGAGAACTGAAGAAAGGGACTTTTCAAGCAAATATACAATCGCCGACCTGTTTGGTTCTGCGGTTTCAGAAAGTTCGCATGAGATAGTTTTCAGACATGACGCAGATTTTATTTTTGGCCAAGGCTATATTAAAACAATGTCTTTGTGCTGTCAAGCATTATTAGATAAATCAATTTATTCTTGCGGATATGAGATACCTGTAGTTTCAGACCACTTGTCTTTCGATAAAAATCAAGTAGATAATTTTGGATTTTGCAAGATGCACGTATCTGTACCAAGAGTTTTTAAGAAGTCAAAAACAGCTTGTAAACAAAATCATGTTAATGGAAAATATGAATGGTTTCATCCCACCGACAAAAAGTGTGCTGGATGGATCACAATTCCTCACGTAAGAGAATCAGTTTTATCCGTAAATATTAAGTCTCAAGAAAGGCAAAACCTCCGAGAAACAATGAATATTTTTATGGAGGACATTCAAGCAGGAAGGGTAACTGGGAATTGGTTAGAATCTGATAACTTACGAAGCGAGAAGGAAGAACAAAATAATCAAGAAAGTAACCTAAAATTAATTGATATTTTAGGCGAGACTTATTTATAGAAATAACAAAAGGTATCTAAATGGACTTACTTTATTACATAAATTTAGATAAAAGACCAGACAGACTAAAGCATTTAGAAGAAAATGTTTTACCAAACATCAACATCGATGGCATGGAAAAACATAGAATTACGGCTTCAGATCACACAAATTATCAGCATATTTCACAGAGAGGCGCAGGGTGTTCCTTGTCTCACATTCGTGTCTGGAAAGATGCAATTGATAAAGGTTATAATAAAATTATAATTATGGAAGATGATTTCGAATTAATCAAAACAAGAGAAGAAATTAGTCAAATTTTAAAAGAACTAGGTGATACAGAATTTAGTATTTGTAACCTTGGCTATAATAATATCACTCCTTTGAAAAAGATTGAAAACAGTATTTTCTATAGATGCAGTAATGTACAGACGACAAGTTGTTACGCTGCCTCGGTTTCTTTTCTAAAGTTTATTTTACCCTCCATAGAAGATGCCACACAAAGATTAATGAGGTGCGAACCCTACCGCTTAAATGCAATAGATCAATCTTGGAAAAGATTCCAGAATAGAGACGATTGGATTTTATCAGAAAGAATAGGTATCCAGCGTGGTTCGCATAGTGATATTGAAAGAAGAATAACAAATTATGGAGTTTAAAATTATGGGAAATTTTAAAATAGACGAGAAAGAATACATTGGCTCTCATTTATTTGAGGAGCTTATTTATCTAGGGTACGAAGCAGAAAGAGGTGTGGACAGTAATTTAAAAAATCTAAATTTAATAGGAGATAAATATGAGTTTTGAGAAATCATATCCCGGTATCGAACCAGTCCCAATTGGCTTTGTACCTTCTAAAAAAATGATTATAAAAGCAACAAAGATAAAAAATTGTCTACACAAGCCATTCATCTTCAGAAAAAAGCAAAACAATTCAGCTATTGTTGGTGGAGATTGGGACATTCACACTAAGCGGTTTGATGATTTGATAGACTTTTATAAAAGCTTTTTAGAGGTTGTTGAGGGCGAGAAGTGGAAAAACACCAATCATTTCAAAAGAATTCTTAAAGAAATTGAATCAGGCAGGCATTTATGGGGATGTACAGATAGAAAATCGTGGAAAAAGTACTTAGACTACCAAATGACTATTTTTGAAGATATTAAAAAAAATGGTTATTTAGATAATAACCCAAATGAAAGAATTGAGGTCTGTATTGGTCGTAGTGGAGAAATTCTTTTTAATGATGGGAGGCATAGGTTATCTTACGCGAAATATTTAAACAAAGAAATTCCTGTAAATATTGTAGCTATCCATGAAGAATTTGCAAAAAACAATAATCTTACGAACTTTATTGATCAAGATTTTTTTCTCTTTAGGAGAAGAAAACAAATATTAGAAAAGTATTTTAAATTTAATCGAGAAGATTTTTCAAACAATACAGTTTTTGATATAGGTCCACAAAGGGGCGTATGGACTGTGCTTGCTTCTCAATCCGGCGCAAAATCAATTGAGGCGGTCGATATTGATGAAACGTTTATTCAGTCTTATAATAAAATAACAAAATATTTTGGAATTAATTCGAAGTGCCAATTGGGAGACATCTGCAAACAACTTCCAGAAAATAAATATGATGTAGTTTTGTTTTTGGGAGTATGGCATCACATTCCAGACAAGAAGGACTGTTATAGAGCATTAGACAATGTTTTCGAATGTGCAAAAAAGAAGATTTATCTTGAGGGCCCCGTTACTACCGGAGAATCTACTTTCGAAAAGCATCTAGATAATGGGCGTACAAAATATCATGCATTCTATTGGATTCCAAATCTAGAAGAAATGAAGGAAGAAATAAGGTTGAGAGGAGGAAAAATTATAAATGTTTCTCTCGGAGAAAACGGCCAACGCGCCTTTTTTGAGGTTAGTGTTGGTAGTTGAGAATCAATCTATAGAAATAAACTTATTTTGGTACAAGACCATTAAAAAAGAAAATCTTGGAGATTTTTGATGAAAATTTTAGTAACAGGGCATAAAGGATATATCGGATCACATTTATTCGAGAAATTAGTCGAACATGACGTTGTAGGTATTGACCTAAAAGATGGGAATGATATTCTTCACTGCTTACCAAACGAAAATTTTGATTGCGTGTTTCACTTGGCGGCACTGCCAAGAGTTGAATATTCTGTTGAAAATCCTTTTTATACAATGAAACAAAATGTTCTTGTGACATCAAAATTGCTAGAATGGTCAAAAAATCACGGAGTAAAAAGATTTATTTTCTCATCTTCTTCGGCAATTTACGGCGATGGAAAAGGACCAAAATCTCCATATGGCTTACATAAATTAATTTCAGAAATGGAGTGCGGTTTATATCAAGATCTATTCGATATTAAATGTGTCTGCTTGAGATATTTTAATGTATATTCAGCAGATCAGGAATACGGAGGATCGTATTCTACAGTAGTTTCTGCATGGATGCAAATGATAGAGGAAGGAAAGTCACTAAGGATAGACGGAGATGGTGAACAGGCAAGAGACTTTGTGCACGTAGATGATGTTGTATCGGCGAATATATGGTGCATGCAGAATGCAGAAAAGATGGATAACCTATGGTATGATGTGGGCTATGGAGATACATGCAGCCTAAACGATATAAAAAAGATAGTCGATACTTATAATCAAGTAGAGTGGGTATATGGACCAGAAAGAAAGGGTGATGTAAGGCACACAGAAATAGGTGTACAAAGATTGCAGACAACCGGCTGGGTTCCCAAAGTGGATTTGCAGACTGGTTTGAAAGAGTGTTTTACAAAAACTTAAAATAATCAAGGTTTTTCCTTGACAATTCTCGAATTGGGTGTTATAATATAGGTATAACACTTAATAGAGGAGTTTATCTAAATGCAATTGTCAAATCAAGCTTTGGGTGCTGTTATGATCGCCCTGCAAAAATCTCTAATGGAACAAAGTGATATCACACCAGTTCTACAGGGGTTTGTTTTTACTGAAACCAATGAAGGACTTGTGGTAGAAAATCCACCGGTTTTAGAATTTGATACTGAAGGAGATGAGTCGGTAGATGCCGAGGTATAATTATTACTGCGAAGAGTGCGACGATTATTTTGAATTGTTACACTCAATGACTGAACTTGTGGAGGACTGCATAGCCTGCGAGTCACCCACATTCACTCGCGTACCTAGTATCCCAACTTACATTGAAAAAACCAAGCAGAAGGCCGAGAGAAAAACTGGGTCTTTTGTGGAAGAATATATTGAAAAAAATAAAAAATCTATTCAAGATGAAAAGAAAAGGCTAAAGAGCCAAGAATACAAAGGGTGAGTGGGTCATATGATTTATGCAATATTATCTTTAATGCTATTGTTATCAATAACAATTAATGTATTTTTTATGTGGTTTTCGTGGAAGAGTTTGAAGCAAATCGCTGAATATGATGAGGAATTAAAAGAAATTTCAGTCATAATGAAAAGATTTACAGGTCATTTAAAAGGCGTGTACGAGCTTGAATCATTCTACGGAGATGAAACACTAAGGCATCTATTGAGACATGCCATAGATATTATTGCAGTTTTTGAATCATATGACCTTCTACTCCAAGATGAGGAAGAATATGACGACGGCATCACCTTCGACGAAGAGTCCCAAGAAGCGTAGAAGAAGGATCAGAAGAAGTAAAAATTCTAAAAAATATTTTACACAAGTGCATGAAGATGCTATTATAGAGTATTGTTTAGAATCTACACCAATGAGGAGGCGAGAAGAGTTGTACGTAACCCTCTTGCAACCCGCTTTCGATCAAATGGTCGACAAAATTGTCTTTACTTATAAATTCACTACTTTGCCCAATATTGATATATTGAGGGAAGAATGTAAAATTTGGCTTATGACTGTTCTAGGAAAGTTCAATCCTGATAAAGGTTCGAAAGCTTTTTCTTATTTTTCAGTTATAACAAAGAACTGGTTTATTCAGAAAGTAAAGAAAAATAAGAAGAAAAATCTTAGAGAAATTGAAATAGACGAGCTTCCCAAAGAACAAGAGCTGAAGCACATTGCGGTTCATAATGAATATGACAACGATCGCGAAAAAGAAGAATTCTGGGCTCACCTATGGACAGAGATTGGTCATTGGGACACCGATAAATTAAAAGAAAACGAAAAGAAAGTACTCGAAGCTATAAAAATATTACTAGAATCTCCAGACGATATCGAAATTTTTAATAAGAAAGCTATTTATCTGTATATGAGAGAGATTACTGGGCTTAACACCAAGCAAATTGTAAACTCTTTAAATAAAATGAGAAAGAAATATCGTATCTTTAAAACAAAATGGGATCGAGGGGATCTATGATAAATGAAAAAGAAAGTAGATGAAATACTAGAAGAGGCTATCAACAATATCCGCTTAGACAGGGATGTTACTAAGCGTTTATTGGATGATGTCATGGTTTATTTGAGCAAAAGTGAAGAAAGACATAGAGAAGTCGGTATCACCGCAGCCAAGTACGTAGAAACCCTGCAAAGATCCAACGAGCAATTAGTCAAGATTTCAACTTTGTTAAAGAGGGCAGAGAAAAAAGAAACTGGATTGACTGCTGATGATAAGAGAGACATCTTCGATCTTTTGCAGGGAGATGCCGATGTCTAATGAAAAAACTAAAGAACAACAAGCTGAAGAATTAAGAGCAATCGAAATCCCAGGCAGTTTGAATCCCTGGGAAGCAAAACAGGATAGGTACACTAATACCATTTTAGGAGAATCGGCAGGAACAGATTTCACACAACAAACTTTGTCTAGTCTGATCAGAAGAGATAAAGATAGGTTAGACAAAGTACAAAATAGAACTTGCTTGGTAGTGGATATTGAAGAGGCAAATTCTTATGAGCAAGTTGTATATAATATGAACCGGACTGATAAAAATGAGGCACCCAATATTCCTCTTAAAAAAGCATACACTAGAAACGCAGAATCAAAAACTTATTTTGTAACTCCTACTTGGGAATATGGAGAATCACCTTTTGATGACTATCAGCGCGCAGTTATGAAAGGAATGCACACAACTTCATTAATTGAGCCTGAGAGGGCTGGATCCATCGGTGTGGGAAATTATATTGATCAACTTTATGAAGACCAAACTCAAGATACTGGTAGGATTGTAAATGTCCAAAAAAGCGGCATCCAAAATTTCCCAAGACCCGCATTGTCTTCGGAAGTATTTATAACCAGAGATGGAAGATTGTCTGTCGCAAAATTCAAGACCTTTGCGGACAGCAATGTCAGAACTTCAACTTTTCCTACTCCCACTCCCGAAAATAGTTTCGCACCCGGCAGCCTTACCAGTCAAGTATTGGATGCTAATTGGAGCCCTATTTACAACCCTTGTGCGATCCTGAGTAACGATGGATTGCCCACGGTTTCAATCGGAAAAAATAGATTCAAAGCAGCTACAGTGGAAGAGGGTGGTGAAATAAGACCTAAACCTGGAGAAGGTAGCGACTTTGGCCCAAGACTTCACCCCACCGAAGGAATACCAATTTTTCACGAGGGTCAAGATTTAAAAGCGTCACGAACGGATCCATACCCTATAGTAGCAGTTCAGTCTGGAGTAATAACCCGCATTAAACTTGATGGTAAGGTATCCCCACCCCCTTCGCAGGATCAACCCACTAATCTTAATATATGCTATGTAACCATAAATCATGCTAAAGCGAAAGATTACCCGGAAGCTCTTAAAGAAAAAGGGATAGAAGTACATACGACTTATATGCATTTATTAAGGGTCGGGCTGAAAGACAGTGTAAACCGACTCCAAGCCGGCGACCTCGTGAAAGCCGGCGATGTTATAGGCTTCATGGGCGGCGGCAGGAACTGGCCAGGATCCGGACGCACAACAGGCCCTCATTTACATTTTGAGATAGGAGTCCGGAAGAAAACAGGCTCCGGCTTCGATTATGACGAATTTAAAATAGAAGACGGGCCAAATATGAAACGCGGTGGAGCATTGGCCCTCGGCGCGGTGGATCCCCTACATTTTAATTATCCAAAAATGAAAATATTCTCTGAAAAAGCGTTGCCAACAATCCAAGCTTACAGACCAGTTAGAACACAAGAAGAGCTGGAAAGAAATAGAAAAGAGACTGACACTTCTGAAGCAGGACAACCAGCCCAAGATGACAACTCTAATCAGCAGGAGGGGCCATGACACTTAAATTACTACCAAGAGAATTTTCTATATTTACTAATGCCAACGCTGAATCTTTTATGAGCGAAACTCAACAAAACAACTTGCCTCTTGAGGGAGTTAATAGTTTGGGTTTAAATGGAAAAACAAAATATAGAGAATTGGCTAAATTTAATAGCCTCGAAACTGACAAAATTATATCTAAAGAAAATTATAGCGGCTGCATTAATTTAACTGAAGATTCTCCTTCGGGTCCAGGAACAGGGTATTCGGCATTCGGTACACCAGCCTCAAGCATTGACATGGTTTGTGGTAGGATGAATGGCATACCAGACGCATCGAAAAACTCAGATATTTATGTGAACAATAATTTTACATATGATGCAGTCAGATTATATATTTCAGAGACTACTGATCTAGAAGATAACTTTTCAATGCCAAAGGGCGATAATGTAAGGCAAAAAGGAAGATCTGGAATAGGCGCTCAAGCCGATACAATCGCTTTAAAAGGTAGAACCGGAATAAAATTATGTACTTCTTCTTATGGAGAAAGGAACTCAAAAGGTGGTAAAATAAGATCTGGATCTGGAATAGAGCTGGTAGCCGGTACATATACAGAAAATCTACAACCATTAGTTCTTGGCAATAATTTAGAAAAAACTTTAACTTCTATGGTTCAAAGAATCAATGCTTTATCAGACATAGTGATAGATTTAGCACAAGTTCATAATCAAGTTTTAATTCAACTGCAAACGCACACTCACCCCGTAGCTATCACTCCACTTACTGGCCCAGTCGCGGCCCCATCTCCGCAATTATTAGCTAGTTTGTCGTTTAGCATTATCGACAATACCGTTAAAGGCATAATTAATGGGACTACAAATAAAATAAATTTACTTTTTGATGAGATTAATTATTTAACATCTTTAGGTGATTCTTACATCAATAGCGATTTAAATAGGACAAATTAATGAATCCAATATTCCCAGAATCTCCGCAAGACTGGACAAAAGCAAAAATTGATAAGATTTTTTATAATTCAAAAAATAAAATCTATACTTCTACAGTACTGGCAGATGAGTTTTTGATTTCCGAAAAAGACTTATTGGAAAAATCTAGAAAATATTATACTAATTTTGTAAAAAATGTTTTAGCTAATCTGAACAAAGAAGAGCAAAATATCGACGATTTAATAGAGTCGGTAAAATTAGAGTCTAATTTTATTGAACCAGTTCCCTATACTAGAGAAAAATTATTATTATCAATTCCGGAAAGCTCAGTAAAAAACTTAAAAGAAAAGTCCGAAAAAGATACCAGCTCTTATGAGGATCTAATTTATGATTCAAAAACTTTTTTCAGTAAAATAAAGAATGTGGCAGAAAAATTTCAAGACTATCAAATACAGATGGTTTCTAATATTTTTAAAAAAAATAATAAAGAATTTTATAATATTGATTTCTTAACAGAGTCAGGCGCTTTATATGAGATATCATCAAACCTTTCTTCTTTAATAGAGTCCAATAATGTGGATATAGAAAAGTACTCTCAAATACAAATTTCATACACTTCAGATTATAAAATCGAGTGCATAAAATTAATAGATGGTATAGATCTAGTGGAAATAAAATACTTGTTCGAAGATTTTAAAAAAGGATATCCTCAAAATAGACCTAGAACAGTAGAATTTTTATATAATATTTCAGAATTAAACAAGGAAGTGCATTCCAGCTTTACAACTTATGAAGATATTATAAATAAATATATCCAAAAAGAGGTAAATTTAAGACAAAATTCTGCGAATTTAAGAGCCAGATCTTTAAATAAGGGAATTTCCTCGTCAGTAAATAATGATGACGTAAGTAAAAAATATGAATCTCTTAAAAATATATCAAAAAAATCAGTAAAAATTCTTCAACAAGAAATTTTAAATAGCGTATATTCTACACCTTGCCTAACCCCGGAAGAACTAAATAAGATAAATGCAAGACTAGAAAGGGAATCTGGTAAGAAAGCTAACTTTGCCAATAAATTTACCTTATCTGTAAATGACAGCTTTTTTAACAATTTGCCGGAAGTACTTCAAAAGGTAGCGGACAATCAGGGAAAAAAAGCCTTAAATGATCTGGGTACTAACGTCCTAAATCGCCTGGGCGTATGCGGCGTGGGCGATTTAGTATCTTTAGTAATCAATACGGTCTTTGCTTACTTAGACGAAGAAGAATATGCAGATGAATTATCCAAGTGCGCAGTAAAAAATCTAGATAATGATAAATTAGAAAAGTTTTGGGAAGGAGTCGATCAGTTTGGTAAAAACATCGAAATATTAGAAAAGTATAGGAAAATTGTAGGGGATACTATACTCCCATGGACAACTGGGGGGTATCTACCACCTGACTATAGGAAAGGATTGAGGACTGATAATCCCTTAGATGAGAAGTATACTCTAAAATTACCAACATCAAAACAGGATACAGATATAGATTTTAGATTACGAGCATTTAAAGATTCAGTAGCCGGTACCATAGATGGACGAGATCTTTTAAATGTTTTAGTAAACACTTTTCCGGATGAAATGGGTTGGTTGAGCTTCTTTACGGATATGACGAAAGGTATTTTAAATAAATGTCGAGTACCGCAACCAGGCGTAAATTTATCTTTTGAAGCAAATTGGTGCCAAAAAAGAATCAGCTTGCCTAAGCTTCAAGATTTACAAAAATCTAACGCAAGCTTTGCTTTTAAACCGTCTTCTATTGCAACAGTTTTGATTGAAGAACTTAAAAATGTTATAATTAATCTAGTTGTATCCGTCATAATATCAGGCATGCAGCAGATATTTGAAATAATTTCTGCAGGTACGTCTTTTGATTCTGATTATTTTAAACAAAATCAATATATTCCGGACCTATTCCAGTCAGAAAATGATATTCAATTTCGAATATCTTCTTATTGTGGAGATACTTCACCACAGTTTAGAAAAACAAATCAGGCCGTTAGGGAGATAATTTATCAAAATAGCGGCCAAACTTCACAAACAAATAAATTAAGTTTAGAAAACGTCGATATATTTCTTAAAAAATGCTCGACATCTTTGAGTAGATATGATAAAATAAGATTATATAACGGAAATGCCGGCCCAACAACGTATGACAGTGTACTAAACCTAGTCGCCACTGATCCCATAAGTGTTTTCCTAAAAAATCATGCTGATGTCGAACAGCTATTTTTATCAATAGCCCAGTTGCTCGATGTACAGGAAGTAGAAAATAATTTTTATGAATCTGTAAAACAGCCTGTTCCTTTTAACATATCTTATTGTGGAGAGCAGGATGGGTCTCTCGATGAAGGATATTATAGAAATAATCCCGAAATTACCCCCGAACAAGTGGAAAAGATGAAACAAACTCTCAAAGATATTCAGAAAGATAAAATATGCTTTGCGGCAGAGACTATGGGTAATCCAAGAGGTGTTATCATTGGACAAATTGCCGAAATGTTTGAATCAAAAACTGGTCCGATTTTTGGAAGGATAGCTGAAGAAATGGGCGAGATTTTTAAGCCAACGATTGAAAATAAAATAAAAACAGTTTCCAAAAATTATAAAAATGATCTTTATAATGCTCAAGGTCTTTTTGATTTAATACTCGTTAACTCGGATGGCAACGGAGAAGTCAGAAGGTCATTCGCATCTTTTTTTGGAACTGCAGAGAAAAGACCACCAATCGAAAGCATGCAAAATTCCAGACTTACTGCGACTTCATATTCTCCTTTTAAAAGCTCGACAAATGTTTCTATAGAATTCCCATCAGGATCCATCGATTATTTAGATCAACAAAGAAAATTAAAATTATCCGAAGATAAAGAAATAGCTGCTTCCAACAAAATAGAATTTGGAAGTTTTGAAACTGGTGCGAATAAAATTCAAGAACTTTTACTAAAAAATCAGTCGTTAACGAGGGCCGGCCTTAACAATAAAATTTCAGACAATTTCATAAGAAATGGAGTACTAAAAGATCTCGTAGAAATTTATTTTGCAGATATGAGAACCAAGCTAGAAAAAAGAACTTATGGGCCAAACTGGTATAAAATATACGATTCTATACAGGACAAAGAAAGTTTTATTTCTGATATTTTAGGCGAAGAAAGCATTATAAATGACACCAAAGATTTGTATGGCACAATGGATAATTTTGATGAGAATTATAAGTATGCCCCCTTTAACGCCCTCAAATCAAAAGAAGAAGCCTCTCTATCATACGCAACATTTTTATTATTAGTACATACTGTTACATCAGAAATGCTATTAAAGTCTTTGCCAATTTATGAAGCTTTTGGTGCAGAAATGTACCATGAGTTTGATTTATTGGGTGGTTATATTTACGATAAATTTATTGAAACAATAGAAGAATTTACGACCGATAGGGGCTATATAAAGACCTTAGAAAAGTTAGTTCAAATAACTATAATAGCTTCGAATCAAGAAATTATTCCTCCGTTACCATCAAGCATTTCTTCTAATATAGATAACCTAAATCAGAATATAAAAAAATGGATCAGAGGCGACAGAGGAAATAAAGTAGAAAACTTAGAAAAGAATGAAAAAGATATTGAAGCAGTAGCCAAGTTCTTTGTAAAATCAACAGCCCTAAAATATATACGCGAGTTCCAAAAAGCTATGGCCGATGTCGAATCTAATAAATTTCCATCCATTAGTCTTACAAATACTATCAGTAAGTATATTTTTAACCAATCTGTTCTAGGCCCGGCTCAAGATGTTGTTTCGGATACTGAAAACGTTGGTACGGATATGATAGGCTTAAGATTGGAAAAATATATCGACTTAAAAGGTGCTAAGAATGGGTTGCCTTCGGGAGTTCAAAATCTGACAGATTTTCAAGAATATTTAAAATCGAAGCCAAGCGACGTGGCCGGAAATATTAGCGACAACTGGTCAAGCTGGCATTTCGGCCTAAGAATTTCTTCAGTGTACGAGTTTTCTAAAGCTGGAATATCCGAAGGAGAAATATCTTTAGACTTGAGAAATCAAGAGAAGGCATTTACTTTGATTTCGGACATAAGCGAGTCCGAACCAGAAAAATATTTCTTGTCTCCGCTAGTTGTGTATGAAAAGGAAATATCAGATCAGCCCGTATCTAACAAAATAATCGATGAATATGACGAAAATTCTATGAAAAAAGGCTTATCTGAAATACCCGATTTTTTAAATTTTTATTATAGAGGAATGAATATTGAAAATTTAATGTCTTTGACAACTATTTATTGCAATGAAGAGTTTAGTACCTTTCTAACTTCCGGAGAACCCACTCCGATTGGAATATTTCCCAGGAAAACGGTCGAGAATTGGATATCCGGAGGAGAGAAAATATTAAACGATACTAAAAGATTTATTGTGAACACACTGGAGAGAATTTAAGTTGCCATTCGGATATTCTGCCAAATTACCACTTCAATATAGTCCAGAAGACGGACATTACACCTTATTAAAAAGTATTAGGTCCGTTGGGAAACAAAATTTGAAGATGCTTGTTTTAACAAATCCCGGAGAAAGAATTATGAATCCTGATTTTGGAGTGGGAATATCTCGATATCTTTTTCAACAAGAAGGCAACTTTAATTCTGGAGTAATTCAAAACAGAATTCTTTCTCAAGTTGGTAAATATTTACCTTATATAGAAATTACAAATATTGAAATTTTTGAGAGAAAAGACTTATCAAACGCTTACCAAGTAACAATAGAATATTTTATACCATCCGTCAGGGATATCGGAAAGCTTGTGCTTAATCTATCCCCGCAAGATGCTACTGCAAAAGGTTTTTGAGGAAAATTAAATGGCTAAGAGAAAAACACCAATAGATTATACTTCTAGAGATTTTGATTCAATAAAGCAATCTCTAGTCGATTATGCAAAAAGATACTATCCAGAAGTATATCAGGATTTTAACGACGCATCATTCGGTTCTTTAATGTTAGATCTGGTTTCTTACGTTGGAGATGTAATGTCCTTTTATGTAGATTACCAAGCTAATGAATCATTCCTGTCCACAGCCATTGAAAGAAAAAATGTCATTAATCTATCTAGGCAAATGGGATACAAATATCAGCAAGTCGCTACTGCAAGTGGTATCATCTCGCTATATGTATTAGTTCCCGCTAATTTTTTTGGTCTGGGTCCAGACATGTCTTACGCCCCTATTCTAAGACAGGGTTCTACTTTTTCTAGTCAAAATGGTAATAATTTTATTTTAATCGAAGATGTTCGCTTTGATAATCCTGCTAATGAAGTAGTGGCTGGAAGAATTGATGAATCAACGGGCGTTCCAAGCTTTTATGCTATCCGCGCAAAAGGAAAAATAATCTCTGGCAACATTGAAGAAACAAGAGAAACTATAGGAAGCTATCAGAGATTTAGAAAAATTATCCTTTCTGACAGAAATATTGTTGAAATATTGTCAGTAGAAGACTCGGATGGAAATGAATATTTTCAAGTAGAAAATCTAGCTCAAAATGTTGTATATAAATCTTTTTCAAACAAAGGTACAGACTCGGAAACAGTAAGTGAGTTTTTAAGACCTGTTTCCGTACCTAGAAGGTTTGTTTTCGAAAATGACGGCACAGAAACTTACTTACAATTCGGATTCGGATCCGAAGATGAGCTTACCGCAGAATCAGTAGCGAATCCATCTTCTGTATCTCTAGAATTGTATGGAAGAGATTATGTAAGTGACGTCAGACTGGACCCGTCAAAGCTATTAAACAGTGATAAGCTAGGAATTTCCCCATCTAATACGCAACTTATCATTCGCTACAGAAAAAATTCCTCTTCAAACCCCAACGCTTCAGTCGGCTCCATCGATAATTTATCAAACGCGATCATAGAATTCCCTAATTTGACCTCTTTAGAACCAGATAAAATCTCGGCCGTTAGGAGATCTCTAGAATGTACTAACGAGCAAAATATTGTTGGCAGCTCAGTATTATCCACTAGCGAGGAGATAAAGCAAAGAGCAATATCTTATTTTGCAACTCAAGGAAGAGCTGTTACTGAAAATGATTATGAGGCTTTAACTTACGCTATGCCATCTAAATTTGGAGCTATATCCAGATGCTCGGTAGTAGTTGATAATAATTCGTTTAAAAGAAACTTGAACTTATATGTCTTGACTGAAGACAGAGACAGTAATCTCTCAATTGCCTCAAGTTCGCTGAAGGAAAACCTTAGAATTTGGATATCTAACTATAAAATGATAAATGATACAATCGACATTATAGATGGTAAAATAGTAAATGTAGGTATAAATTTTGAAGTGATTGCGGATCCTGATTACAATAAAACAGACATTTTTAATAAATGTTTGGAAGTTTTGAGGGATAAATACTCTCAAAAGTTAATAATGGGAGAACCTCTTTATTTAACAGAAATTTATTTTGAATTGAATAGGGTTACTGGTGTAATTGACACCAAAAACGTACGCTTAGTTGATAGGAGGGGTGCACAATATTCTCAAGTAGAATATAATATAGAAGACAATCTTTCTCCTGACGGGCGCTTTTTGGCCTGTCCTAAAAATGTATGTCTTGAGATTAAATTTCCTAACGTTGATATAACTGGGGTTGTAAGATAATGGCTATTAAAAAATACTATGCAAACAAAGATAACACTATAACAAATGCGTTCCAACAGAACTTAATCACTAGAGGTACTGGCGCGAATATGGGACTATCAGACATATTAGAGACTTTCTCTATTTATGGGCAGGCCTATGGCACATCTACCGAACTTGAAAGAATACTCATAGAATTTCCTGTAGATCAAATATCCACTGATCGGTCAAATAACATAATTCCGGAAGCTGGAAAGGTTAATTTTGTCCTAAACATGTACAATGCACCAAACAATCAAACTACGCCTAGAGAATTAAAATTAACAGTATTACCAGTTTCCAGCTCTTGGCAAGAAGGTACAGGCTTAGACATGGAAGAGTACAAAGATGTTACCAACAACGGTAATGGCTCTAACTGGATAAATTCTGCTGCCAACACACCTTGGCTTAGAGAAGGTGGAGATTATTTGGAATCTCCTGTATATTCTCAATTATTTCCGATAGGAAATGAAGATTTGAAGATAGACATTACTCCCTTAGTAGAACAATGGATAGCCGGAACTATACCAAATTATGGAATAGGTGTACATTTAACATCTAGTCAGGAAGCTTATTACGTCTCTTTTTACCCGCGTGAATCGGTAGAGTTTGACACGCAAGCATTTTTATCCGGCTCCGCACAAGAAATGCAGCTCACAGGACCATCAACAATATCTATGTGGGCAAACCCTGATAATATTGGTACTATTAGATTCATGGCGTTCTGGCAACAGACCGGCTTCAACTCATCAGGAAGAGTCTTAAGAATGAATGCTGATGGTAAAATATTTTATCAAAGAGATTTCGGTGGAGGGCAATCGGTATATGTCTCTACGTCGCCTCTTTCTGCAGGGTCTTGGTCTCACGTTGTCATCGCCGATGCAGGCGATAATACCGAACCAGTATTATATTTAGACGGAACCCTGGATCCTTGGTCTAGTGCCACACCTGTAGGTGGAACAACCCCGTCAACTAACTTTGATATGTTCGCCATCGGTGGATCTCGAACAGGTGACACCAATAATTGGGATGGGCTCATAGACGATGTAGCTTATTTTGACAAAGTATTGGCAGTTTCTGAAGTAACAGAGCTTTATAATAGTGGTTGTCCTGCCTCCATTAAAGATCTATCTGTTTATTCAAGTCTGCTTAATTGGTGGGTACATGGAGATGACCCTAGAGATGTTATAAATCTTGGAACGCCTCCCACTTCTGTAAGTATTTTTGACAGAAAAGGTAGTTTAAATTTGTTTGCCACTGGATCGGGTGGTATGAAAATAGTGGATGGTAAATGTTCGGGCCAAAACGGAACTGTTCCAGTCAATAGTAATGAAATTGTTAATACGCTCGGAGCTAAAGAGACTTGGTATACAAAGAAGTTCTTCGGAAGAGGATCAGAGTTTTTCTTTAAAAAACCGACGATAGAAGCAGTATGGAATTCCTCAATAAAAGATGACAGAGGTAACTTCTACGCAAGCTCTTCACTTTTACCCGCAGAAGAAAACGAAAGAACAATTTATCTTTATAACTCAATTGGCGGTAGATTGCGAGATATTCCCGGTACAACAACTTTAGGAATCAGAGTGTATACATCTGCCTCCGGCGGAACACAATTGAACACTTCACCCATTACAGCAGGAAGAGTATCTACAGGTATATATTCAGCATCTTTTGCTCTTGATACTACTGCTAGTGTTGTACATGATAGATGGTCGGACCCCGGCTTTTCAAAATGTTATTTCACAGGAACAATTGATATAAAAACACATCAAGCACTAGGATACAGCCCTTATCCAACATATGTGACAACCCTTACTAATCTTAGATCAATTTATTATACACATGAAACACCAAGATTTGAATTTTATGTTAGAGAAAAAGATTGGAGTCCAACTATTTATACAGTAGCGAATAAGAAAACGGACACCATAATCATTGAAAGCGGGTCTTACCAAATTCACAGATTAACCGACGACTTAATTGTTTTACCATACGATACGGGCAGCACAAAGGGAACAGAAATGTCTTTCGATGTCAGCGGAAATTATTTTGATTTAAAAATGGATCTTCTAGAACCCGGATATTCATATGGAGTTAAAGTTGCATATTATGATGAAACAGTCAACAGTTACATCGAGCAGCCACACATTTGGAAATTTAGGGTAGAAGAAGTATGAGTATAAGAAACCTTTTTGACGGCACTAACCCAACAGAAGTCTTTGCAGAAACACCAGAAAACATCCGTGAGGACGGAGAGTCTGTAGCCAACGTAAAAGAAACTTGGGAAAATAGAAAAAGATTTATTCCTCAAGTTGATTTTTCCAAGCCAGAAACTTTTGCACGCTATGGTTCTGCAGAAAAGTACTATAATGATGCAATCAAAAGAATTTACGAAGATTATCCTTACGATGGGTCAGCTAGAGAAAAACAACAATTTTTGCAAGAATCCACATATATGGATTTGTGGCTCTTGGACAACAAATATCCCCGAACAAACGGGTTTATTACTATATCTGCAGAAGGCTGGGGATCTCTCTCGACAGCCCCAAATGCTGCAACAGCATACTACGGAAATCCAACCACTAAAGAATACATTAATTTTTTAGGAGGCCCACATACGGCCTCTGAAGGGATGATTGGTAAAAAACTTAGTGAGACATTTGACGATTCAAATAAATACGATACTGACATTTACGGTGACAAAGGATTTACAGGTACCGGAACGAGAGAAAGCAATCTTAAAACAAATTTTGATAACGGTGTAACAGTAGAATTCTGGTTAAAGAAAGATGCGTTCGTACCATCACTAACAAAAAAAGAAGTTATTTTTGACTTGTGGAACGGTGCTGATACAGGAAATGCTTCATA
>MDTG01247340.1_pt1 | contig 27766 bp, 31 predicted proteins | sample 811421 | NCBI WGS metagenome assembly MDTG01 (sample SAMN05326645, study PRJNA326480) | marine metagenome | isolation source: seawater | place: Pacific Ocean: South East | collected 2011
GATACTATTTCTTCTGCAATTGCAAGAGATATTGATAATGTTATTATAGATACAGCAGGAAGACTTCAAACTCAAAAAAATCTTAATAATGAACTTATAAAGATTGTAAAAGTTTGTGGTAAAGCAAAAGAAAATGCTCCTCATCAAAAACTTATGATTTTAGATGGTACACAAGGAAATACAGCAATTGCACAAGCAAAAGCCTTTAATGAAATGGTTGGTATTGATGGAATTATTGTAACAAAACTTGATGGTACAGCAAAAGGTGGAGCATTATTCTCTATTTCTAATCAACTTGAACTTCCAATATTTTTTGTAGGTGTTGGAGAAAAACAAGATGACTTAATAGAATTCTCACCTGATAAATTTGTAGATTCATTACTTGATGAAATCTATATAGATGAAGAAACTAATTAAACTCAAAGTAAATATAGATATTATTTATACATTTATTTAATATCTATAGCTTTTATATTAATCCTTTAAAATATTATTAAATTAAAAGACTGTATACTAGTTTTAAGGACTTCAATATGAATTTATTTATAAAAACATCTCTTTTAACTACAGTTACAAGTATACTTTTTACTCTTAGTGCCCAAGCACAAAGTTTGTCTCTTTATCTTGAGAATGATGCTATAGAAGGAAAAGATAGACACTATACAAATGGAACTTCTTTTGTATATGTAAGTGATTCATATGAAAATAGTTTTATTAATAAAATTCCAACACCTTTTTCTAAAACTACAAATGCAAACTTTGGTATAGGTTTCTCACAATTAACATTTACACCAAGTGATATAAAAGAAAAGAATAAAATCGTTGGTGATTTACCATATGCAGGTATTTTAAATTTTGATTTTTTTATTTATAAGTGGAGTGAAACTTTTTTTCATGAGTATATGCTTACTTTAGGAATGGTAGGACCTAGTACAAAGGTGGAACAATTTCAAAAAAATTTCCATAATATTACAGGTAATAATAGACCTGCTGGTTGGGACAATCAACTAAAAGATGATTTTTTATATAACTTCTCTTATAGTTTTGGGCACAAATCTTATAAGAAAACATTTGATTATGGAAAATTAGATATTAACAATAGTTTTAGAATTGATTTAGGAAATTATAATAGAGCAATAAGTATAAGTTCAATGATAAGATATGGAAGTGGATACGCTGATAACTTTAATACAGTTGGAAGATTAATAGGTTCAAATGAAAATAAACAATTAAATCTACAAACTACAAACTCTAAAAATATAAATTGGTCAATATCTTATGGATTAGGATATAGATATACAGATTTCTTTTATGTAAATGACTATGACAAATCTTATAATCTTGAAAAGATTAGAGAAACTATCAGCCAAGTAGTTTCTCTAGATACCTATTTTGATAAATATATCATTTCTTTTAATTTTAAATCTAATAAGTCACTATTTGGTAATGACAACGATGTAAAATCAAACTGGGCAGGAATATCTTTAATCTACTTATTCTAAAAAAGTAGAAACTTTTCTAAAATATCTTTCTATATCTTCAAAAGAGTGACTTCCTCCCTCTTCAATTATAAGCTCTGTTTCTTCAAGCTTTTCAGCAGCATCATTATAATCTAATACCTCATCATCAGCCTGTAATAAAGTTAAAAAATTATTAGAATTTTTAAGCATCACAACATCGAAATTTCTCAAAGATTGTACATGAGAATGATTAAATTCAAACCTTGAGTTATCATAATAACATATAGCCATCTCCTCTTCATCTTTTCTATAGCTTTCAAGAGTAAGCCAAGGAGTTACTGCAGGATTTATTAATACTGCTTTTAAATCATACTTATTTGCAAGATAAATAGCATAAAAGCCACCAAGTGATGAACCAATTAAAGATACTTTTATTCCTCTATTTATAAATGCTTCAATTATTTGCTCTAATGTAGCTATTGCTAAAGCTGGAATTGTTGATAATGTTGGAGTTATCATCTCATCTTCAAAGTATTCTAAAAACTTTTGAGCCTTTTCGCCAAATCCAGCACTTCCAAAGCCATGTAAATATATAACCATTTTTATCCTTTTTTAAAATATAATTATAATAGTTCATTTCTTAACTTATCTCTAGAAGTTTTATCAACTAAAGTAAAAATCTTATCAATTTCATCTTTTTGGCTTGATTCTTTATGCCCTTTAACTTTTATAAACTGACAATTTAAACTATCAGTTAATTTATAAAACTCTTTATAAAGATCATGATTCGCTATTCTTTTACCTTTCTTTGTTAAATAATTATTAGCTTCAAGTCTCTTTCTTCTGTTAGGTAATCCAATAATATTTTGACAATCTGTATATATAATAATCTCTTCTTTAGTTTGCGAGATATTTTTTAAAGCCCAAAGCATAGTTTGAACTTCTAACTTAGTAGAAGATGTATCTTTAAACATTTTCGTTTTGATATCTGCTTTCAATAATTCAATTGATTTTGTATCATCTAAAATTAATAAATAAGCTCCAAACCCTATATTAGTTTGTGGATGAGAACTTCCATCTGTAAAAAGTTTTATCATTTATTAAGGACAACTATATCTAAAGTTATCATCTAATTCTAATGCAAGAATTAGTGTATTAAAGCCAAGGATTTGAGAATCACTACATATCTTATCCCTCTGAGTATTTGTATTATCTATATATTCTTGTTTATACTCTACATTTAAAACAGGTTTATTAGCATCAATAAAAGGTGTTAAGCTATTACATTCATTATATTCATGACATTGTTCATTTACACTAAAATCATAATATGCTTCAAGTTCAGTTACTTGATTTAAATTATTTTTCAAACCAACACTAAGACCCCTTTTTCTAGCTTCATTAGCAATAAATTTATTGTAAGCTAATTGATCATCAAAACTTAAAGTAAAACCTGTATTATTTGTATATCCATCCATATTATCAGGATCTACTCCATCACAACCTTTTATTCTTGCTAAATCTAGACGTGATTTCATTATCTGTGCTAATTTTTCATTTGAAATATCAAGCCACTTTTCCCCTATCCAATTATCTAAATTATTACCCAAAGACTCTAAAGGAAAAGTATTCGCATCATCTCTCCAGTTTTCATAACTTCCTGCACTAAAATAACAGATTACCTTTTTCCCATCATTTTGTAATGACTTGATTAAAGCTTTACTAGAATCAAACAAATCAATATCATATATTTCAACATTATAAGATGTATTTATAGTACCTTGAAGTTGTAGATTCCAAGATGTATTTGTCTTAGGTTTATACCAAGTTCCACTTGTAATAGGAGATATGGATGAATCAAATATTTTTGTATTCAAAGAAGTGACATTCCCATTTCAACCACCACAACCAATTAAAAAAATCATTAAAATAAAAAAACTTATTATTTTCATATTTACTCCTAAAAAAACACCTAAGTATTTTTCTTTCTTTTTGAATAAAGAAATGCTCCTAGTGTAAGAACTATATATAATCCACCAATAAAATAAAGCTGCTCTACTTGTGTAGTATATTCATAATATAAAATCAGTATCATTCCAAGTAATAATCCCAAAATAGCTAATATAGTAATAAATAAAGAAGATGAAGTCTTTTTATATATTTTAAAATTTGCATAAGCCATAAGAAGTGAAACTAATAAAAAAGTAACACTACTAAACTCTAGAATAACTTTTAAATCACCTAGTAATATTAACACAAAAGAAAATATAGCCATCGTAATTATTGACATATAAGGAATATTGTTTTTTCTTTTTGTTAAAAAGGCAGGAAAATATCCATCTCTTGCTATTACAGACATTTGTCTTGATGCACCAAAAAGTGTACCACTAATAGCACTACAAGTTGCTAATAAAGCTCCAAGTATAACTAAATCAGTTCCCCAATGTCCTAATATTTTTTCAGCTCCTGATGCTAAAGCATATTCTTCATTTTGAATTATTAAATCAAAAGGTATAGAAACTATTGCTCCATATGAAAGTGTAAAATATATAAATATTGCTAAAATTAAAGAAATGTATATTGATTTTGGAATATTGATTTGAGGTTTTTCCATTTCATTAACTGCATTTATTACAAGCTGGAACCCTTCAAAGGCTACAAAAGTTAATGAAGCAACTATTAAAATTGAAAGAATACTTACTTCATCATTGTTTTGTATTAAAACAGGAATTGTAGTATTTGAATTGTTTATTAAAACAAATGAAATTACTGCTAATATTATAAGTTTAGTGTAAACCATAATATCTTCAAGTTTTCCCATCCCTTTAACACTCCATACATTAATCAATGTAAAAGTTAGAATGATAAGACCTGCGACCATTTTTCGTATCATCTCATTATCAGCAAAATCAAAAGCACTTATTGCATAAGAAGAAAAAGTATAAGCATATAAAGACAAAGTACTTATGTATCCAAATATAACCCACCATCCAATAAGTGAAGCGGCTAAAGAAGAGTTCGGAAAGGTTCTTTTGAAAAAAGAATATGTAGCACCTTCATCTTGGTAATAAACTGCTAATTTAATATATGAATAAACAGCAAGAAAAGCTAAAGAACCACCTACTATAAAAGCTAATGGAGTATAAACCCCAATCATTGATACAGATATACCTAATACAGTGAAAATTCCACCACCAACCATTCCACCTAAGGCAATGGCAACTAGTTCTAAAACACCTAAATTTTTATTTCTTTTTCTGTGAATGTGAGACATAAAGAGTAATCTTTCATATTTTAATAAAGTTTTATTTTTGGATACATTATACAATAATTTTTAATGGTATTCCCTATTTAAGAAGTAAATATATGAACTACAAATATCTGTACTTGTTATCATAGATAGCAAAGACTCATTAGTATAAAATTTGGTGATACTAGATATAGCGGTTGAATTAAGTGACAAGGCGATATTTCTCAGTAAAAGTTTTATCTTCTAATTAACTAACTTTAGAAGATAAAAGCTCAGTGTTTTGTTAGTATAGCCTTGTTTAATTTCTACAATTTGTTATCATCTTACTTGAATGGTCTAAATTCTTCACTGCTAAAAGGTTCAAACCCATTAGCCCATTTTGTAGAAAATCTGCATAACAACTTTAATTGTAATGGAGCATCAAGATTTACTTTTTTAATAGTTATGCTTACATTTTTATCCCCATTAAGTTCCATTAGTTTATAAAAATCTTTAACAAAAAATGATGGACAATAGCCTAACAATTCAACTGGGTCATCTTGTGTTCTTAATGCCAATGCCAAAGGATCAAACTCATTTTGTACATCTTTTAAAATTAATAACTTATCCTTCCCCTTTAACTTGGATAGTCTTTGAACATAATGTTCTGCTATATGACTAATTCCATGTGAAAAGAATAATACTTCATAGTCACCACTATCATTTTTTTTAGGAATAGGAAATAATTGTAGTTCATCCGTTGCTCGAATTCCTCGACTTCGTGACAATTCAATTAGTTCATTTTGATTTTCATCAATATCTAACCATTTAATATAATCTTCATACTCTGGTCTTGATTTAGCTAATAATCTATTTTTAAAAATAGGAAATAAGTTTTTTGAACTGTATGTATTTTTTAATTCATCCATTTGACCAAAAGGTTGAAAATTTGTAATTTTTGCTCCATTAGTATAATTAAAGTAATACATATTATCTTTATATTCTAAACAACCTATTGGAGTCCATTGTCTACTTTCAGGGTTTTTCCATGCTAAAATTAATTTAGTAATCATTTTAATAATGCCTCTTTTATTTCTAATAATCTTTTTTTATTTTCTTCTAAAATCTTTAATGCAAATTCTATAGATATCTCACTTATTAAGTCTTCTGGAATTTTTTTAAAAATTACTTCTACTTTAGTTATATCTAAATTTTCTAATTTGTTTAACCAATATATTGCCGTATCTTTATTAGAATCTGCGCAAAGCTTAAATGCTTCTATTGTTTTTAAGTTTTTGTCTTTATTATCGAAAAAAGGTGTTTTGGCTCTTGTAACAAAATGTTTAACCATTCGACCTTTGTCTTTTGTTTTTAATCTTTCAATTTTTTCTTCATCACTTTCTCTACACCCAAGACCAGATGCATGGTCATATGTAGGAGATAAAAAAACTTCTTTAGATGGCGAAATTATCCAACTCCAATTTTCATGATGCCTATCTTGATTAGATATCAAACAATCAAGCATTATATACCCTATAAATACATCAATGGGTTTAGACAGTTTAGTATTCTGATAATTAATAGGTAATTTTAAAAATTCTGCTTTCATGATTGCAAGTACAAGCTTTAATTTATACTTTCGTATTTTATAACTTTTGTTATCTTCATTCTTTTCCATTGGATAACTAATGTTTTTATCTAACAATTTTTATGTTTTAGCTAAAAGTTCATTTCCATGTATAAGTCTATGGTCTTTTGGAACAAAACTAGGTGTAATCGTACCTTCTTTTTCATTCCATATTGCAAATTCATATTTTGCATGAGGAATATTCAATAGATTACATAGTTCTACGACTACAACTTCAACCCAATTTTCTCCGGTATTTGGTCTTCCAATTTTAAACAATTTTTTTAAATTATCATTGTCATCAAGAAACCAAAATTTACGCTTCGTTCCTAAAGGTTCAATTGATTCATATTTATATAAAGGTACTTCAATGATATTTAATTTTTCCATGAGGAATTTTACCCAAAAGTGATTTAAACCATTATTTCAATAAAGATAATAATATCTTTACTGATGATAACGACCGAACTGAAAAACAAGTAACCCTCAATCAGTTCGTTTAGTCTTTTTTATAACCACTAAATGATAGCTCTTCGAGCCTTTAAAAATCGATGGGTTACTTGTTTTTTCCTGTGTTTTGTTATACATGTTAAGTATGAATTCCTATTATTCTATATTATATGAATACGAATCTAATTTTGCATTTATTCTAAAACTATCATATCCTTTTAACACAGTAAGAACATCACAGCTATAAAATAAATCTTCCAGTTTATATTTTTTTGTAAATATTGCTGTAGACAATTCATTTAATCTATTAATCTCAGTATAGTTAATATTTGATGCTTCAAAAATATTTCTTATTTTATCTTGATTTAATATTTCCATAAAATGATGATTAAATAATGTAACCCTATCAAATAATATAGGATGACCTTTTCTTATTAATGGTTCATTATTTAGTAAATGGAAAGTATAAAATAGTTCAGTCATTGATATAAATATAATATAAAATATTTCATTAAAATTAAAACCTAATTTTCGTATATTTCTAAGATATTAAAACTTCCTAATACACTATTGATAGAAGCATATTTATCAGCATCTACTTCAAGATATAAATTGTCAAGAATTTTTTTATTACTTTCTTCAAATTCTAAAATTATATTTAATGACTTAGTATTATATAAATATTTTAAATGTCCCCTTATAATATGAAAAAGTTCATGATAAAAAATATGATTGATAAAGTACTTATAAATATAACCCTGTAGTTTATTCCTATTGTTTTTATCATAAAATCTTTTTTTATCAATCTCAGTAAAATATTCTTTGTATTTATTTGTTAATTCTATGCTTAGTCCCTCTATTACCGTTAGTAGTTGTGGGCAAAATACAATTTCATAGGAATCATTTTCCAGCATCTCGGCATGTGCATTACGTCTTTTTACTTTTGTTTGCATTTTGTCAATGTAAATAGAAATATTTAGATGATTTAAATTCTCTTTATTTAAAATATTTTCAAAGTGAATCTCTAAATCATTAAATTCTTTTGCTCTTATTTCATCAGATTCAATTTTAAGAGAATTATTGTACAGTTCTTTTATTTCCATAAGAAAGTTTCCTTAATTTTAATCATAAATATTATTTGTATAACGTTTGACTTGAGAAACAATGACCCTCAGAGTATTTGCTGACTTCTTTTTATAATTATTCTAATTTAACTTTTAGAGGCTTAAAAATTCGATGGGTCACTTGTTTATCCTCCTAGGTTTTGTTATACACTTTATCCTAAAGTACTCAATATTATAGGAATACTTAATAAAAGTTGGTCTGTAATTACGCTACTAGCAACTCCTTCTAAAATATTTTGTATAGATTTTATTGATTCTTTTAATATATTTATTTTGGGACGACTTGATGAAATTTGAGTTTCAATAGTTGTTATATCTGAATTTATTTCAGATTTGTCTTCACTACTTAAATTTAAATTTGGTAATTCTGTTTTTATTTGTTTAATAAACTTATCAAATAATTCTTTATCATTAATATTAAATGTAGCATTTTGAGTACTGTTATTTGAAGATTGTTGTAATTGAGAGTTCTCCATGTTTTCTATATTTATCGTATTGTAAATATTTTGTGCTGGGAAATGTGATGTTGCAATTGTAGGTTTTGTTAAAGAATCTTCAATTTCTTTTATTCCTTGATGAGAAATCATCATCTGCTTATCTATTGAAAGATTATGTATTAATCCCTCATTATTTAAATATTGTATAATTTCTTGTGCATCTTGATCATTAATATTTGACATTGACATAATATCTAGTTTACTTACAAAGGTAGAACTACTTGCATTAGATTTATCATAAATACTTTTAAGAAATAAAAATCTTTTTTGTCTTATCTCATCAATTGCTGTTTTTATTGGGATATCATTATTGTTGATATTATTAGTATTATATATTGTATTTGTCATTTGTTTTAAAACCTTTTCCATTTCATTAAAACCAATTCTAATGCTTTGTTGTAAATCTGATGATATTCTATATTGACTATGTATTGTTGAATCAGATTGCTTTTTTAACTCTGTATATTTTATTGCTTCTATAACTATTGAAATATCTATCTCTTTAATCTTGGATATTTCTTTTATTGTATCTATAAAATTATATGTAGCAGAAACATCAAAGTCAATATCTTTTTTCATGTTCACCTTTCTGTGTATAACATTTATTGGTCTCCTCGTTCTTGTTATCCATATAGCCCATTAAACATAAGCACTTCATCATCTTTAATAATTGGACTTATATTATTGAGTGAGTCATCATCTAAAATTGAGTTTTGATTAAAAAGTTCCATAACTTCTTCGTTAAGCCAATCATTATTCCATAAGAAGATACTATCTCCATTTACTAAATTACAAATTTTTTCACAAAATACTAAATCAGTATATCCAGTTTTTATAATAGCCCTTTGTAACCAAATTTGCATATGTCCTGTATTAGGGATAGTTTTGAATTTTTTAATGACTTTTTCAATTATTTTTTTTGCTTCATCTTCATCATCAATCAGATTAAACAGCTTACTTAATATTATATTTGATATTGAGTATGTTCTTGGATTATGATAAGCAATATCTACAATAATACTTATTAATACTTCAATATTTTCATTTCTGATAAAATTTTTCCTTTTTCTAACTATTGGTTTTATACACCTTTTGTAGTGGTAGTCAAAATCTTTTAAGCACATGACACAGTGAGTTGCTGTATAAATAAAACTTTTTAATAGTTTTAGAATCTTGAATTGTGATTTTTTTGTAATGTTAGATGATATCTCTTGTAACTGCTTTGTTAATGTACCAGAATTTGGGTATTTATTTGAAAAATTATGAATAACTAATAATTGTTTTTGAATACTATTAGAACTATTATCTTTATATAATAACCAATCTAACTTATCTTCTTTGATAGAACTGTTAATAATATTTGTTGAGCTAGTTGTTTTGTGAGGGTGTAATTTTAACCCAAGATTTATAAGAACTTCTGTTAAATGTTTAATTATAGATTCTGCTAATGTAGGGTTATTTGTAAAAATTCTATAGTCATCTCTGTATCGTAGTATTTTAAAGTCACTTGAATTTATGTTTGTAAGCTTTTGACTAAGCAATAAATCTGCATAGTTTAAAACTATTTCAGCAATAAAATCTGTTAAAGCACTACCTTGAGGAATACCATTTGTTTGCCCATAGGACATAGCTTGAATGTGAGTGTCAATGTTGTTTCCAACAAGATTGTTATTATTCCTATTTTTTTTGCTTTTAGAAACTTTTTTTGAATGAATAGCTCATGGTATAGAGTGAGTATAAATTGAGCCATAGCAGTCTGTAATGTCAGTGTGATGAAGGTATTTAAAGTCAAGACTAAGTTTTAATGACTTTTGTTCTATTCCGTCCCACCACTTTAAAACTTGCTCTTTTACATCAGAATTTTTATTCTCTGAAACAACAGGGAGACTAATACACTCTACACAACTTCTTCTTTTAACATGTAAAAATCTCTTTGTTATTTTTTCCCAATTATCTGATTCTGTCATTTTATGCACCAAAGAAACATATAACATAGGATTGATTAGTTCAAATGGTCTCCAATCAAATTTTCCATTTTTATTATGCAATAGTTTATAATTTACATATTCAAAGTCAGATGGTTGGAACCTTTTATTACCAGCTCCATTTTGTTCTGTTGTGGGTAGAAGTTTTTTAAATTCATTTAAATTTCTACTACCTAATTTCTTTGATAACTCAGTTAATAATATAGTGAAGTTTAAATATGGAGGTAAATCAATATTACAGTAACTTTCATTTTTTAAAAGGAATTGTCTTGCTTCTTTATGGTTAAGAGCTAGTATAGTTTTTTTCATCTCTTTATTACGGTCCTTATATTGTATGGATAACTATTTATTAGTAGGACATTATAGTCCTATATGACTTAAAATACATTATTTAATAACTTTTTGCTTCAATCATAATTTATATATCTAAAAGCCTATTCCTAGGGATTACTAAAAAAAGAATTACATATTGACATACTTTTATAGCTTTATTAATATATTAGATATTATTTTAATGACCATTTCTTCACGATATAACTAGCTAATTAGTCTATTATGTCCTACTATCATCAATTTTTAGGATGAATCGGTCATTTTAGTACTTTTGTTTAATTGATATTTATACTATTATTGGAGAGAAAATGGCTAAAAAACTATTAGATATTGTGAGAGATACAATAAGAATGAAACATTATAGTATTAGAACTGAACAAGTTTATATAGGATGGATTAAACGATATATAATTTATCATAATAAAAAACATCCTAAAGAAATGGGGAAAATTGAAATATTCAAGCTTTAAAAGGAAAAGAAAAAAAACACATTCCGGTAGTTTTAAGTATTGAAGAAGTTAAACAAATTATTTTACATATAAATGGAATTTATCTTAGATATACACGCATGTAGTAAAAGAATTAAACAAAAATGATATAAAATCTCCTCTAGATTTTTAAGGAATAAAAATGGCAAAGAAAAAAACATCACTATTTGAGTGTCAACACTGTGGAGAGCAAGCTACAAAATGGCTAGGAAAGTGTCCAAACTGTGGCTCATGGGATTCATTTGTTGAGTTAAACCAAGACCAGCAAGAAGTACTTAAACAAACTTCAAAAGTTATAAATACAGATACAAAAGCAGTACCAATTACTCAAATTCAACAAGATGATGTTGTTAGATTCTCTTCTAACAATGATGAGTTTGACTTAGTTTTAGGTGGAGGAATTGTTCCAGGAAGTCTTACTTTAATTGGAGGAAGTCCAGGTGTTGGGAAATCAACACTACTTTTAAAAGTAGCAGGTTCAATAGCTGCAAGTGGTAAAAAAGTACTTTATGTATCAGGTGAAGAGAGTGCTGGACAGATAAAACTAAGAGCAAATAGACTTGAAGCAAATCATGATGACGTATATTTATTAAGTGAAATAAAACTAGAAGAGATACAAGATGAACTTTTAAGAGTAAATTATGAAGTAGTTATTATTGATTCTATTCAAACTATTTACTCTTCAAATCTTACATCTGCTCCAGGGAGCGTTTCTCAAGTAAGAGAGATTACTTTTGAGCTTATGAGAAAAGCCAAAGAATCAAATATTGCTATGTTTATTATTGGACATATTACAAAAGATGGAAGTATTGCAGGTCCAAGAGTTTTAGAACATATGGTTGATACAGTTTTATATTTTGAAGGTGAATCAAGTAAAGAATTACGAATGCTTAGAGGTTTTAAAAATAGATTTGGTTCAACATCTGAAATTGGTATTTTTGAGATGACAAATGAAGGATTAGTAAGTGCAAAAGATATTACTTCAAAATTCTTTGATAAGTCAAAAGCACAAAGTGGTTCAGCCCTTACAATTGTAATGGAAGGAAGTCGTGCTTTAATCCTAGAAGTTCAAGCACTTGTAACAGAAAGCACAAATCCAAATCCCAAACGAAGTGCTACAGGATTTGATGGAGCAAGATTAAATATGCTTTTAGCCTTACTAGAAAAGAAGATAGATTTACCTTTAAATCACTATGATGTTTTTGTAAATATATCTGGTGGTATTAAAATCAAAGAAAGTTCTGCTGATTTAGCTGTAGTTGCTGCTATTATTTCTTCTTTTAGAGATAGACCTATTTCAAAAGAGTCTGTATTTATTGGAGAAGTTTCATTAACTGGTGAAATAAAAGATGTATTTTCAATAGATATGAGACTAAAAGAAGCACAAGCACAAGGAATTCAAAAAGCAGTAATTGCTCAAAAACCAAACATGAAACTAAATCTAAAAACTTTCCCTGTAGATGAAGTATCAAAAATGATAGAACTATTTTAAAATAGTTCTATTCATTAAGGTATTTAGAGTTATAAAGCCTTACTTAGCAACTCTTTTTTTAGCACCTGACATTAATCTTTCAGTTGAAACAATAGCTCTTGTATGAGTTCCTGTTCCTATTTTTCCAGCAGAATCAACAACTTCAATTGAAAACTTAAAAAGTTTACCTTCCATACCATCAAACCTTGCAGTTGAAATTGCTGTATCACCTTCAAGTGTAGGAGCTAAGTGAGTTATATTTACACCAACACCAACTGAAAGTTCACCTTCTTTTAGTAAAGGTATTAATATTTTTGCAGCCGAACATTCCATTAATGCAACCATTCTTGCAGTTGCAAAAACATCAGGGAAACCATCATCTTTTGAAATATTTAAATTGCTCGCTAAGTCACTATTTTTTACTTTAAAGTCAATACTATCTTCTATTCCAATTTCTAAAGCCATATTAAGTCCTTATATTAATTTTTTAAGATATAACTTTATTATAATTAAACTTTTAATTTGCAAAAGTTTGATATACTCGCGAAAATAAAAAGGTAAATTATGATTGATATAGAAAATAATACTTCATTTGATTTAAATACTTCTTTACTTGAAGATATTACTACTTCTTTAACATCTAAAGATATTGAATTAATTATTGATAATAATGATGAAATTCAAGAATTAAACAAAGAGCATAGAAACATAAATAAAGCAACAGATGTTCTTAGCTTTCCTTTAGAATTTGATATGTCTAATATGCCTTTAGGTTCTATTGTTATTTCTTTAGATTTTGTAGAAGATAAAGCCAAAGAATATGGACATACATCCCATGAAGAGTTTTCACTTCTATTTATTCATGGTCTTTTACATTTACTAGGTTTTGATCATGAGATTGATTCAGGTGAACATAGAGAAAAAGAAGAAGAGTTAATCAAACAATTTCATTTACCAAATAGCTTAATAGTAAGGAATTCATAAAATGGATATATTTATATTTGTAATCTCTATGGCAGCACTAATTTATGGTGCTGATTTTATTATAGAACAAAGTGAAAAAATTGCATTGCATTACAATATTTCAAGTTTTGTAATTGGAGCAACACTTGTAGCACTTGGTACTTCATTACCTGAAATGGCGGTTTCAATGTCAGCTTCAATGAAGGGAAGCGCAGATATTGCAGTTGCCAATGTAATTGGAAGTACTATTTTTAATATCTCCATGGTTTTAGGAGTTGTATTCTTAATAGCAAAAAAAATAAATCCATCAAGAGATTTATTTGCAAAAGATTCAGCATGGTCTTTATTCCCAATTTTAGCATTTGTATTAATGGGAATAGATGGAAAAATCAACTTTGTTGATGGTATATTATTTTTAGCACTAATGGCTGGATATTTAATGTTCTTAATCTCTGATAATGCTATTGAAGAAATAGATGAAGAGTTAGCAAAAGAAAAATTTGCATGGGGTAAAACAGCTGCCTTATTAGCAATTGGTTTTGTATTTGTTGTAGCTGGTGCTGATTTTGCAATTGATAGTGCATCAAATATAGCTAGAAGTTTTGGAATTTCTGAATGGGTTATTGGCTTATTCTTGATTGCATTTGGTACATCATTACCTGAGCTTACTATTTCAATTAAAGCAGCAATGAATAATAATACAGATTTAGCAATTGGTAATATTATTGGATCAAATGTTGCAAACTTTACAATGGTATTAGGTGTATCTGCTTTAATAAATCCATTAAATGTAGATCTTCACGCAAACTTCTTTGATATAGCAGCTGCATTTATTGCATCATTAATGTTAGTGTTTATAACTGCTAATAGACTTTATAATAAATCTGCGGGAATTGCTTTGATGGTAATTTTAGCTTTAGTAGTACAAAATAGTCTAGCTTAAAAGCTAGACTTTAATATTTTTTATTTATTACAATTTGAACAAAGTCCAGATAAAACTAAATTTGTAGACTCAATTTTAAATTGACTTTTTGAAGTAACTTCCTTTAGAACGCTTGATATATCTAACATCATATCTTCAATATTACCACAATTTGAACATACTAAATGTGCATGCTCTTCTTTTACTAATTCAAAAACTGATTTAGCATTTGGTATTTTTACTTCTGAAAGAAAAACCTTTTCCACCATTGCATTAATATTTTTGTATATTGTTGCAAGTGAAATAGAAGGAAACTTTGCAAGCAACTTTTGATATAAATCGTCAATATTCATATGACCATTTAAGTAAAGTTCCTCGACAATAGCAACTCTTTGAGGTGTTACTTTCAAATCATAATTCTTTAATAAAACTGTATAATTTGTCATTGTATTCTTCCTTTCGTGAAATAATACTATATAATTTATTTATTTTCACCTTAATATAAAAATTAATTAATCTATACTAACTAATCTTTATTATCAGTATTATAACATATTTTTATTAAAAGATAATAATTTTCCTTTAAGTTTAATTCTATTATAATTCTCCAAAGGATAAAAATTATCCTCTATAAAATAAATAGGATTAAAAAATGAAACAATATCAAACTTATAAATGTAATACATGTGGATGTGAAGTAGAAGTACAAGAGGCAAATGAGACAGCAAAATTATCATGCTGTGGAAATGAGATGGAAATGATTACAGAAAACTTAACAGCTGTAAATTTAATGAAAGCCTTTGCAGGTGAATCACAAGCAAGAAATAAATATGAATTCTTTGGTGAAATTGCATTTGAAGAAGGTTTACATAGAATTGCAAGATTCTTTAAAGAAGCTGCTGAAAATGAGAAATACCATGCGATTGCAGAATTAAAAGCATATAATAAATTAGTTAATAATATTGAATTAGACTCTACAACAAATAATATTCAATATGCAGCAGACGGTGAAAAATATGAGCATGAAGAAATGTATCCAAACTTTGAAGCTATTGCAAAAGAAGAAGGTTTAAAAGAGATTGCAAGAATGTTCAAAGGGATTGGAAAAGTTGAAGTTGAACACGAAAGAGAATACTTGGAGTTAAAAGAAGAATTAATCAAAGAAGGATTCTTAGAATCTGATGATAAAGATGAAGAATGGGTTTGTGAAGTTTGTGGACATGTTCATAGAGGTAAAAAACCACCAAAACAGTGTCCTTTATGTGCAGTAGAAAAAGAGTACTTTAAAAAAAGAAATAAAGATGTAACTGTAGGATAACTTAATAGTGATTTAATCAGATAAACTATAAAATTAAATTATAAATCATAAGGAGTATTAATGAGACAATACGAAACATATAAATGTAGTAAATGTGGTAATGAAGTTGAAGTTCAAAATGTAGGAGGTGGTGAATTACACTGTTGTGGTCAAGCAATGGATATGATTACAGAGAATCTTACTCTTGTAAATTTAATGAAAGCAGTTGCTGGTGAATCAATGGCTAGAAATGAATATGAATACTTTGCAAAAGTTGCACAAAAAGAAGGTTATAGAGATATTGCTGAACACTTTCAAAGAGCTGCAAATAATGAAAAGACACATGCTAAACTAGAATTAGCTTTACACAATAGAATGGTATCTGGAACTGACAATAATTTTGGAGATACAATAGAAAACCTTAATCATGCAATTGAAGGTGAATCTTATGAAAATGTAACTATGTATCCAGATTTTGCAGCAATTGCAAAAGAAGAAGGATATAGTGAAGCAGCAAGATTATTTACAGGAATTGGTAAAATTGAAGTTGAACATGAAAAAATGTTCAGACGACTTCTTGAAAGACTTGAAGCAGGTGCTGAACACGTAAGTGAAGACGAAGAGGAAGAATGGTTCTGTGAAGTTTGTGGACACATTCATAAAGGCAAAAAAGCTCCTAAAGTTTGTCCAGTATGTAAACACCCACAAGAATATCAATCAAGATTAAATTCTAAAAAATAGACTAGTTAAAAAGTCAAGTAAGAAGCTTTTCTTACTTACTTTTTATTCTTTTATCTCACAGAAATAATATCTTTGGTAATATAAGAAAAAATTACTGGAGAAACCCTTTGATAAAAACACTTTTATTACTCTTTCTTGCATTAAATATTTATGCAAAAGATTTTGTTATCGCATCTTACAATGCAGAAAACTTATTTGACTTAAAAAAACAAAATAGTGAATATAAAGAGTTTATTCCTAATACCTCTTCAAAATGGAACCAAAAAAACTTCAATATCAAAATCAATAATGCAGTAAAAGTTATCAAAGACATTAATGCAGATATTATAGCTCTTCAAGAAATAGAAAATAGAGAAGTTATGCAACTTTTATTAAAAAAACTTCCAGAATATAAATACTCATCATTTGTAAAATATTCAAGGTCTTCAATTGGTCTTGGGTTTCTATCAAAAATTAAAATCAAAAATAATAGACAAATTGATGTAAAATTTACAAATAAAATATTTAGACCTATTTTAGAAAGTACTTTTGAATTAGAAAATAAAGAGTTTAAAATTTTTAATAATCACTGGCCTTCAAAAAGAATAGCTGAAAGCTATAGAGTAAAATTTGCAAAAAAACTTCAAGATAGACTTTCAAAACTTCCTAGAGATTATGATTATATTTTAGTAGGAGATTTTAACTCTAACTATGATGAAGATAGAAGTTTTAAATATAATAAAAAACTAAATAATACTTCAGGAGTTACTGGAATAAACCAAGTATTAAATACAACCTTAGGAAATAAATATATTACTTATGATGATGTTTTAAAGCAAAAAAGAAAAGTTCATTTTAATCTTTGGTTAGATTTACCTACAAGTGATAGATTCTCAAATAAGTATAGAACACAAAGTAATACTCCTGATAATATAATTCTTTCCCCTGCTCTTTTAGATACTAAAAATATCTCATATATTCATAAATCATTTAAAGTTTTTAAACCAAATTATTTATATAGAAACAACAAAGTTTTAAGATGGCAAATGAAAGGTTCTAGATATAATAAAGTTCATGTAGGAGCTGGATATTCTGATCATTTACCTATTTATGCAAAATTTTCAACATCAAAAGAGAAAACAAATCCAATAAAAGAGATTAAAAAAAATAGCAAAAAAGATCTAAATAAAATAAGTGACTTATACACTAAGATGAAGCTAGTTGAACCAGCTATTATAAAAGATGCAGTTGTTATTTACAAAAGTAAAACAGGTGCAATTATAAAGCAAAAAAATGATCGTGCTATTTATATTTATAAACATGCACAAGAACTCAAACTTGGATATAAATACACTTTACAAGTAAATGACATTGTTGATTATAATGGCTTAAAAGAAATAGATTCATTTTCAGTTTTAGAAGAAAATACTCGATTTAAAAACTATAAATCTTTATTTATAAATGCAAGAAAAATCGATATCTTTAATTCTAATAATCAAAATGAAATAGCTTTTAACTTAAGAGGAGAAATTAAAAAAAGAAAGCTTTATATAGATGATTCAAAAAGTATTTTAAATGGTAAATCAATAAAAATATATGCAAAAAATAAAAATAATTTACCAAAAAACAACCAGACAATTACTTTTAAAAGTGCTCATATAGCAGTTTATAGAGGTGTCCCACAGATACTTATACATTCAAGTACAGATTATAAAGTAGGAAATTAATGCTAATTAAATCAATTTTTACAAATAGTACAGGTATTTTAACATCAAGAATTTTAGGTTTTATTAGAGATTTATTAACAGCTTCTATTTTAGGAGCTAATATCTATTCTGATATTTTCTTTGTCGCTTTTAAATTACCAAATTTATTTAGAAGAATATTTGCAGAAGGTGCTTTTACTCAAGCTTTTATACCAGCTTATGCAAAATCAAATCATAAAATCAGATTCTCTTCTGTTGTATTTTTACAACTATTTGGCTTTTTGATTATACTTTCACTTTTAGTTACCCTATTTTCTTCACTTGTAGCAAAAGCAATTGCAATAGGTTTTGATCAAGAAACAATTGATTTAGCAGCACCTTTATTTGCTATAAACTTCTATTATTTACCTATGATTTTTGTAGTTACATTTATGGCTGCACTCTTACAATATAAACATCACTTTGCAACAACTGCTTACTCAACTGCACTTTTAAATCTTGCTATGATATCAGCACTTTTAATATCACAAAATATGGAGAAGTATGAAATTACGTTTTACTTATCTTATGGTGTATTAGCAGGTGGAATATTGCAAATACTTGTACATTTATATGCAATGAAAAGATTAAATTTATGTAAAATATTTCATTTTAAAAAGCACAAGAAAAAAGAAGAGAACAAATTTTATAAAAACTTTATGTCTGCAACAGTAGGCTCTTCAACAACACATCTTTCAGCTTTCATAGATACATGGCTAGCATCTTTTTTAATGACAGGTTCTATTTCATATCTTTATTATGGAAATAGAGTTTTTCAACTTCCACTTGCTTTATTTGCAATAGCAACTTCAGTTGCTCTTTTTCCAATGATTGCAAGAAGTATAAAAAATAAAGATGAAAATAAAGCTCTTTCTTTAATGAAAAAATCTTCACTAATTTTATTAGGGCTTCTTTCAATATCAACTTTTATTGGTATATTCTTTAATGAGTTTATAATTAGTCTATTATTTGAAAGAGGTGCTTTTACAAGTAATGATACTACAAATACTGCCTTGATTTTAAGCATGTATTTAATTGGATTAATTCCTTTTGGAATTGGAAAAATCTTCTCGCTTTGGTTATATGCAAAAGAACAGCAATTTTTAGCTGCAAAAATATCTATTTATTCTCTTGCTTGGAATATAGTTTTTTCACTTGCATTAATTCAACCTTTTGGTGCAGCAGGTCTTGCCTTTGCAAGTACTCTTAGTGGATTTATTCTATTTTTTCTTACAATTAAAGCTTTTGGTTTTAAAAAATTTATTGTGATGTTTAAAAAGTAAAAACTCCCAATACTCTTAATTTTAGTAATTAATTACAATTTAGCTATAATGGCTTTTTTAATAATAATTACTAGGATTTAAATGAAAGAATTTTTCAAACAATACTCCCCTTTTTACAAAAACTATAAACTTCAATTTTTTTATGCCTTCATTGGAATTATTTTAGTATCAGGAGCAACAGCAGGAACTGCTTATGCTATTCAGCCCTTATTAGATGATATTTTTATTAATAAAGATGAAGAGATGTTATATTTAATGCCAATTTTTGTTATTGTTTTATACACAGCAAAAGGGTTTGGACGATATATTCAAGCATATTTTATTTCATTTATAGGTCAAGATATTACTAGAATAGTAAGAGATAGACTATTTTCTCATGTTCTTACTTTAGATATGGATTTTTTTCAAAAAAAACATGGTGGTGAGCTTGTTAGTAGAATTATAAATGATATAAATAGAATTCAACAAGCAGTTTCAAACTATGTTGCAGAATTTATAAGAGAAGTTCTTACAATTGTAGCACTTATAGGTTTAGTAATTTACCACTCACCTGAACTTGCTTTCTATGGTCTTGTTGTACTTCCTCTTGCTATTTGGCCATTATCTAAACTTGCAAAAAGAATGAAAAAACTTTCTTTTAAATCACAAGAATCAAATGCAGATATCACTTCATCTTTAAGTGAATCTTTTAATAATATTGAAATAATCAAAGCAAACTCAACTGAAGAGATTGAAGCTAAAAAATTCTCTATTTTTAATATGCAATTTTTTAAATACAATATGAAAGCTGTAAAAACAAATGAATTAACTTCACCTCTAATGGAAATAATTGGTTCACTTGCCTTTGCTGCTGTTATTTTAGTTGGTGGTTCAAAAGTAATCTCAGGAGAACTTACAACAGGAACATTCTCTTCTTTTATTGCTGCATTATTTATGTTATATACTCCAATTAAAAGATTATCATCACTTTATAATAAAATGCAAGATGCCCTTGCTGCAAATGATAGAATTAATGAAATGCTTAATTCAAAAGCTACTATTCTAGCAGGAAATAAAGAGTTTCCAAAAGATATAGAAACTATATGCTTTGATAATGTTTCTTTAAATTATGGAGAATTCCAAGCTTTAAAAAATATTAGTTTTGAGGCAAATAAAGGCGATAAAATTACACTAGTTGGAGATAGTGGTGGAGGAAAATCTTCTTTAATAAATACAATTATTAGATTCTATGATATTTCAGAAGGTCAGATTAAACTAAATGATGCTTTGATTAATGAAATTTCATTAAAGTCTTTAAGAGAAAATATTTCAATCGTAACACAAAGAGTATATATCTTTAATGACTCAATAAGTGCAAATGTTGCTTATGGATATGATATAGATGAAAAAAGAGTTATAGAAGTTTTAAAACAAGCTCATGCCTATGATTTTGTTTCAAAAATGGAAGATGGAATTAATACAAAACTTGATGAATTTGGAACAAATTTATCTGGAGGACAAAGGCAAAGAATTGCAATTGCAAGAGCCTTATATAAAAAACCTAAAATTCTTATTTTAGATGAAGCTACATCAGCACTTGATAATGAAAGTGAATCAATTATTTCACAAGTAATTGATGATGTAAGTTCTGATAAAATAACTTTTATAATTGCACATAGATTAAGTACTATTAAAAATGCTAGTAAAATTGCTGTCTTTAAAGATGGTGAAATTATTGATATGAATACTGAAGAAAATCTTTTAAAATCTTGTAAAGAATACCAAAGATTATATAACTTAGCAAATATTTAATTTATACTTTAAAGAGCTATAAAATAGCTCTTTACAACTTTCTTCTAAACTAGAACTTTCATTAAAACTTATATTTAACGATTTTTAGATAAAATATCTAAATTTTAAAAAAAGGGTATTCTTGTTTTGTTATAACACAGTAAAAAAAGTACTATTCAAATTTGAACCAGAAACAGCACATAATATCGCTGAATATAGTTTAAGAATTGTTGGAAAATGTAAAATTCTAAAAAGTATTATGGAAAAGAAAAACTTTAAAAATGATTCTAAGCTTTCTCAAGAGCTTTTTTGTGTTACTTTTTCAAATCCAGTTGGATTAGCTGCTGGTTTTGATAAAAATGCAACAATGGTTAAAGCTATGCCTTCACTAGGATTTGGTTTTACTGAAATTGGAACAATGACACCAAAACCTCAAGATGGAAATGCAAAGCCAAGAATGTTTAGATATCCAGAAGAAAAAAGCGTTCAAAATGCTATGGGATTTAACAATGAAGGTGCACATAAAGTTCTTAAAAACTTAAAAAAAGTTTATCCTGCAGCTATTCCTGTTGGAGTAAATATTGGGAAAAACAAGACTACTCCTGAAGAGTTTGCCTTAAGTGATTATAAAATGCTTATTAAAAAATTTGAAGAGACAAGTGATTATTTAGTAATAAATATTTCAAGTCCAAATACACCAAATTTAAGAGATTTACAAAATGAAAAGTTTATTACTGAACTTTTTACAATGGCAAAAGAGTACACGAATAAACCGATTTTATTAAAAATTGCTCCAGATATGGAAGCACAACAAGCAATTGAACTTTGTAAAAGTGCAGTAAACGCAGGAGCTGCGGGAATTATTGCTACTAATACAACAATAGATTATTCACTTGTTCCAAATTGTCAAGATTTTGGAGGACTAAGTGGTGCTTGTTTAACAGATAAATCTTATTCAATTTTTAAAGAAATTGCAAAAGAATTATATGGAAAAACAATACTAATTTCTGCTGGTGGAATATCAACAGGAGAACAAGCTTATGCAAGAATTAAAGCAGGAGCTTCTTTAGTACAATCATATTCAGGACTAATTTTCGAAGGTCCTTCAATGGTTAGAAAAATAAATGAAGAAATGTTAGAGCTAATGGCTAAAGATGGATATACAAACATCACTGAGGCTATTGGATCTGATTTAAAATAAGTAGAGATAAAATGAATTTAACAAAATCAACAAAAATTAAAAAAACTTTTTTATTGTTTCTTGTTTCACTATTCATTCTTACAGGAGAATTAATGGCTAATAGCTTACCAAAATATTATACTAAGACATTAAAAAATGGATTACAAATAGTTGCAATTCCAATGAAAAATGGCTCAAATGTAGTTTCAACAGATATATTTTATAAAGTTGGAAGTAGAGATGAGAAAATGGGAAAAAGTGGAATAGCACATATGCTAGAACACTTAAACTTTAAATCAACAAAAAACCTAGAAGCTGGTGAATTTGATGAGATTGTTAAAGGTTTTGGTGGAGTTAATAATGCTTCAACATCTTTTGACTTTACGCATTATTATATTAAATCTGCTTCTAAAAACATGGATAAATCTTTAGATTTATTTGCTGATTTAATGCAAAATCTTACACTAAAAGATGAAGAATTTCAGCCTGAGCGTAATGTAGTTGCAGAAGAGAGACGTTGGAGAACAGATAATAACCCAATGGGATACTTACAATTTAGATTGTTTAACAATGCCTATATTTATCATCCATATCATTGGACTCCAATTGGATTTATGAGTGATATTAAAAATTGGTCTATTGATGATATTAGAGATTTCCATAGCACTTATTATCAACCAAAAAATGCAATCATTGTTGTTGCTGGAGATATTGACAAAGAAGAAATATTTGCATCTTCACAAAAATATTTTAAAGATATTAAAAATAAAAAAGAAATACCTTCTAAAATACATACAGTAGAACCAAAACAAGATGGTGCAAAAAAAGTTACAATTGTAAAAGATTCAGCAGTTGAAATGCTTGCAATTACATATCATATTCCAAACTTTGAGCATAAAGATCAGGTTGCACTTTCTGCTTTAAGTGAATTTTTCTCTTCTGGTAAAAGTTCAATTTTACAAAAAAGACTAGTTGATGAAAAAAGATTAGTTAACTCTGTATATGCTTATAATCTAGAGCTTAAAGATCCTGGATTATTTATGTTTATGGCAGTTGCAAATGAAGGTGTAAAAGCTAAAGATGTTGAAAAAGAAATTTTAAGCATAATTGATGAAGTTAAAAAAGGAAAAATCACTAAAAAAGACCTTGATAAAATCAAGATTAATACAAAAGCTGATTTTATCTTCTCACTTGAAAGTTCATCATCTGTTGCTTCATTATATGGTTCATATTTTGTAAGAGATAATATTAAACCACTATTTGATTATGAGAAAAAAGTTGATGCTTTAAATAAAAAAGATTTAATAAAAGCAGCAAATAAATACTTTACAAAAGATAATTCTACTACTGTTATTCTAAAACAGGAAAAGAAGTAGTGAATTATCATGTAAGTAAAACAATTTTGGGTGAAAATCCAAAGTTTGATTTTCCAAAACCTATTTTTATAGAAGAATTAAAAGAAGAAGGTTTAGTTAAGTTATTTAGTGATTTTTATGATTTGATTATTGATAGTGATATTGGAAACTTTTTTCCACAAGAAGAAGATGAGTTAGAAAAAATCAAAGCCCACAATGTTAAGTTTTTTATAGAAGCGGCAGGTGGTCCTAAGGATTATAGCCAAGCTGTTGGGCATTTTGATATGTTAAAAACTCATGAACAATTCTCAATCACTGAAAAAGCAAGAAGGGAATGGTTAGGATGTATGGAAGAAGTTTTAAGAAAAACAGATATATCAGATGAGGCAAAGCAGAGCTTTTGGGACTTTTTAGAAGTATTCTCAAAACACACTGTTAATGTAGATGAAAAACAAGAACTAGAAGATTTAGTAGTAAAAAAAGGATAGATATGGAAATTATTACAGGTGCGATGACCGCACTAATTACCCCATTTAAAGATGGAAAAGTTGATTTAGAAAAATATGAGTCTTTAATCAAAAGACAGATTGCACAAGGTATTGATGCTGTTGTTCCAGTTGGAACTACTGGTGAGAGTGCTACACTTTCACATGCAGAGCATAAAGCATGTATTGAAGTTGCAGTTGCTACTTGTAAAAATACACATGTAAAAGTAATAGCAGGAGCGGGTTCAAATGCAACTCATGAAGCAGTAGAAATTGCAAAACATGCACAAGCTGTTGGAGCAGATGGATTATTATCTGTAACACCATATTATAATAAACCAATGCAAGAAGGTTTATATCAACACTACAAAGCAATAGCAAGTTCTGTAGAAATTCCATTTATGCTTTATAATGTACCAGGAAGAACTGGTGTTGATTTAACAGCTGATACAACTATTAGACTATTTGACGATATTCCTAATATTTATGCAACGAAAGAAGCAACAGGATCACTAGATAGAACAATAGAATTATTATCACAAAGAAGTGACTTAGTAATTGTTTCAGGGGATGATGCAATTGATTTTCCTATGTTAGTTAATGGTTGTAAAGGTATTATTTCTGTTACAGCTAATTTACTTCCAAATCTAAAATCTAGATTAGTACATGCAGTACAAGAAGGAAATTTAGAAGAAGCAAGACAAATAAATGAAGATTTATATGCTTTAAACTCAGTATTATTTTGTGAAAGTAACCCAATACCAATTAAAGCAGCAATGTATTTAGCTGGTTTACTTAATACTTTAGAATACAGACTTCCTTTAACTGCTCCAAGTGCAGAAACAATGAAACTACTTGAAACAACATTAAAACAATATGAGGTAATAAAATAATGAGCGAATCTATGAAAAATAAAACTTTAGTAATTTCTGGTGGTACAAAAGGTATCGGTAAAGAGTGTGTTTATAAATTTGCACAAAATGGTGTTAATGTAGCATTTACATATAATTCAAACCAACAATTTGCTGAAGACATTTGTAAAGATGTAGAAGAAAAATATGGTGTAAAATGTAAAGCATATCCTTTTAATATTTTAGAGCCAGAAAAATATAAAGAATTATTTTTAGAAATTGACAAAGATTTTGATAGAGTTGATTTCTTTATCTCAAATGCAATGATTTATGGACGTGCTGTTGTTGGTGGTTATGGTAAGTTTATGAAATTAAAACCAAGAGGTTTAAATAATATTTATACTGCTACGGTTAATGCATTTGTATGTGGTTCACAGCAAGCTGCAAAAAGAATGGAAAAAGTAGGCGGTGGAGCAATTGTTTCTTTATCTTCAACTGGTAACTTAGTATATATTCCAAACTATTCAGGACATGGAACAAATAAAGCAGCAGTAGAAGCAATGGTAAGATATGCAGCTACAGAGTTAGGTGAAATGAATATTAGAGTAAATGCAGTATCTGGTGGTCCAATTGACACTGATGCACTAAAAGCCTTTACAAACTATGAAGAAGTTAAACAAAAAACAATTGATTTATCAGCTTTAAAAAGAATTGGTCAACCAAAAGATTTAGCACAATCTTGTTACTTCTTATGTACAGAAGAAGCTTCTTGGATTACATCTCAAACTTTAGTTGTTGATGGTGGAACAACTTTCAGATAATGAAAGAAAAAGCTCTTAACCTTCCAAATGCTCTAGCTTTATTTAGAATAGCATTAGCTCCGCTAATGCTATGGTTTTTTATAGATAGAGACAATACTATTTTCGCTTCATGGCATCCTTCTTGGTTTGATTACTTCGCTGGTTTAATATTTGTTATTGCATCTGTTACTGATTTTTTTGATGGTTTTATTGCAAGGTCTTGGAATCAAATGACAAAATTAGGTGGTATTTTAGATCCACTTGCTGATAAGATGCTAGTTCTTGCAGGATTCTTAGGGCTGATGGTAATTGATAGAGCATCTGCATGGGCTGTATTTATAATTCTTTCACGAGAATTTTTTATTACAGGTTTAAGAGTAGTTGCTGTAAGTGAAGGTAAAAATGTAGCTTCAACAATGGCTGGAAAAATAAAAACTGTAGCTCAAATGATAGCTATTGGTTTTTTAATTATGAATTGGCCATTTGCAACTGAATTATTATGGTTAGCAGTTGTTTTAACAGTATATTCAGGATATGAATATATTAGAGATTATTTTAAAATATAGAGGTTTTTCTTGGGTACTATAACATTTCTACTTGTTCTTTCTTTTTTAGTATTTTTTCATGAGCTAGGACATTTTGTAGCAGCTCGTTATTTTGGTGTAAAAGTTCATGTTTTTTCAATTGGTTTTGGGAAACAACTTTTTGCAAAACAGTGGAGAGGTACAACTTGGCAATTTTCATTAATCCCACTTGGTGGTTATGTAAAAATGAAAGGTCAAGATGATTCAAATCCTACTTTAATAGAAAGTGGAGATGATTCATATAATACAAAACAACCTTGGCAAAGAATTGTAATACTTTTTGCTGGTCCTTTTGCAAACTTTTTATTAGCAGCAATTCTTTACTTTTCAATTGCAATAATGGGTGCGAGTACTTTTGCAGCTCAAGTTGGAACAGTTCAAAAAGACTCTCCAGCATTTCATGCAGGAATACAAAAAGATGATTTAATTGTTAGAATTAATAATGAAGAGATTACATCATGGGAAGATATAGGAAAAATTATTGTTAATTCTCAAGGAGCATTAAAGTTCTATATTAAAAGAGATGATAAACTTATTGCAAAAACAATTAATCCATATATTTCAGATTCACAAAATATGTTTAAAGAAAAAATCAAAAAGAGAATGATTGGTATTTCACCATCAGGAAAAGTTATTCAATTAAACTTATCAATTAGTGAATCTTTAATATATGCTTATGAAAAAACAATATTTGCTTCTACGATGATTTTTCAAGGTGTTCAAAAACTAATTCAAGGAATAATTCCAAGTAGTGAAGTTGGTGGAGTAATCACTATTGGAAAAGTAATCTCAGATGCAAGTGAATCTAGTATTATTGCATTACTTACTATTACAGCACTTATTTCAGTAAACCTTGGGGTACTTAACCTTTTACCAATTCCAGCACTTGATGGTGGACATATTATGTTTAACATATATGAAATGATAACAAGAAGAAAGCCAAGTGATAAAGTATTTATGATACTTACAATAACTGGATGGGTCATACTAGGGTCTTTGATGTTACTTGGAATTTACAACGATATAAATAGAATTTTTCTAAAATAATAAATATATAAAGAGATAAAATGAATAAATTAACTGCAACAAGAAATTTAGATGATGTAATAACTAGAGTTGAAGGTGCTAGACTTAAAATATCTGAGCA
>MDTG01222189.1_pt1 | contig 27761 bp, 46 predicted proteins | sample 811421 | NCBI WGS metagenome assembly MDTG01 (sample SAMN05326645, study PRJNA326480) | marine metagenome | isolation source: seawater | place: Pacific Ocean: South East | collected 2011
GATATACCTAGTTTCTATACTGCATCTACTGTATGTGCCACACAGATAACTCCCTATTCAGGTGCATCACAAATTAATCTTATAGATACAAATGTCGTTCTAGATACTTCAAATAAAATTATAGATAATGTTAAAAACCTTTTACGAGGTATGAGAGGTTTATTAACTTATCAACAAGGTAAATATAGACTTGTTGTAGAAACTACAGGCTCATCAGTATTAACACTTAATAAAGATAATGTTTTAGGTGGTATTCAAGTTCAATCAGAAAAGAAAAATTCTAAGTTTAACAAAATTCAAGCTACATTCATCAATCCTGAAAAGAACTATCAAAGTGATACGATTGTTTATGATACCAACCATTCAACTTACCTAAGTGAAGATGGCAACATCTTACAAGAAGGTGCAATAGATTTACCTACAATTACATCACCTTACCAAGCTAGAGAGATGGCTAAAATTCTTTTATTACGTTCAAGAAATAGTTTACAAGTTTCATTGACTGCAAACTATGAAGCCATGAATTTAGCAGTTGGTGATATTGTTGCATTGACAGAAGATTTAACAGGTTTTTCAGCTAAAAATTTTAGAGTTGCAGGATTAGGTATAAATTCTAATTACACAGTTTCTTTATCATTAACAGAGCATCAAGATAGTTTTTATACTTTTGAAACGCAAACAGAAGTAGCAGTTGAGCCTGATACTAATCTACCAAATCCATTCACAGTTCAACCCCCTGCATCAATCACACTTGCTGATGAATTAATATCTTACAATGACGGAACAGTTATTGTTGCTATGAATATAACGATTGGTGCATCACCTGATAAGTTTGTTAGAGAGTACCAAGTAGAATACAAAAGAACTGCTGATAGTGACTTTATCGTTCATAGCAAGGGAACTGTAGATTTATTTCATAGAGTATTGAATGTTATCTCAGGTGATAATTATACAGTTAGAGTGAAAGCTATAAATTCATTGGGTGTAGAAAGTACCAATGTCTCAGCTACTAGAGATATTGTTGGTGAGATTGCTCCACCCTCAGATGTTGAAGATTTTTCTATTAACATTGTAGGTAGTGATGCTCATTTATCTTGGGAGAGTATTCCAGATGCAGATTTAAATTATTATGTTGTTAATTTCACTACAGAAACAGTCAATCCAGAATGGCAAAATAGTTTTACTTTAATTAACAGAGTATCAAGACCTGCAACATCTGTGACTGTACCTGCCAGAACAGGTAGCTATCTTATCAAGGCAGTAGATAAACTAGGCAACTTTTCATCTAATGAAGCTATTATTACAACTAACATCACTGCTATTGGTGAATTTACAAATGCCTCAACTGCTACAGAAAATCCAAACTTTACAGGAACAAAAACAAACTGTGTTGCAGTAGATAATAACTTAGAACTAGATAGCATTGAATTATTTGATGCTAACACTTCAGATAACTTTGACGATATAACCACAAGAAACTTTGATGGTGGTACTACTAATAACAATGTTCCATCTAGTGGAACTTATGAATTTGGTAATGTGATAGATTTAGGAAGTACACAAACAACTAGATTGACTGCGAATATTACCCAAACCACAGATGATAGAGATAGATTGTTTGATAACATATCAGGATTATTTGACGACCAAGCATCTAACTTTGATGGTGATGCATCTGTGAACGCATCTAGCCATCTAGAGATTGCTACATCTACAGATAACTCTACTTATACATCATTTAGAAATTTCAATGTGGGTGATTATTCAGCAAGGTATTTTAAATTTAGATTAATAATGCAGAGTTTAGATAACTCCGCAACTCCTGTGGTATCAGCACTATCGGTAAATGCTGATATGATTGAACGTCTAGTATCTGAGAATGATGTGGTTTCTGGTGCAGGAACAAAATCAATTACATTCTCACCAGTTTTTATTTCAACACCTGCTATTGGTGTATCAGCACAAGGATTGGCAAGTGGTGATTTTTATGAGATAACTAATAAATCAGTAAGTGGTTTTGATATCACTTTTAAAAATGGTGCAACTGCAATTAGTAAAACATTTGACTATATAGCGAAAGGACATTAAAAGTAAGTTATGGCACAACACGATATGAATATCGCTAACCAAGGTTTCCCTGCCTTTAGAAGTGATTTAAATAACGCACTATCAGCACTAAACACAATGCACAGTGGCACATCAAGACCAAGTGGTGCGGCTATTGGAACTCTTTGGCTAGATACAACAAATTCTGGCTCTAATAGTCTGACTATGAAATTTTATGATGGCTCAGATGATATAAGTTTTGCAACAATAGATACATCAGCTAATACTGTTAATTTTACAGATAGCACAGTATCAATTACAGGTTTATCATCAAGTGCATCAGGAACAGTTTTAACACTTTCAGATGCTAATATTCTATTTGCAAAAAAAGGATATTTTGCTGAGCAAACATTAACAGATGGTGCAACTATTGATTGGAACTTATCTACTCAACAAGTTGCCAAAGTCACCCTAGCAGGAAACAGAACTTTGAACGCACCAACTAATCAACAAGCAGGTGCATTTTATTCTCTAGCCATAATTCAAGATGGCACAGGATCAAGAACTTTAACATTTAATTCAGCATATAAATTTACAGGTGCAACCGCACCAACATTAACCACAACTGCATCAGCTAAAGATGTAATCATCTTTAAATCAGATGGAACTAACTTATTAGAAGTAGGAAGGTCTTTAAATATCGGATAATGTTTGCTTTAGTAGAAGATAATGCTTTTGTTAGAATAGTAAACTCAAGCAAGGGAATAACCATTGGTGATAATCAATATCCTAAAACAATTTTTTCATTATGGACAAACGCTGAGAGGGAAGCGATTGGCATATATGAAGTGGTCATGGACACAACTAATAAGAAAGATGAAGCTTATTATATCAATACTGATGTTAGTTATGCCTATTCTAGTGGTACTGTCACTGGAAGTTATGGCACTGCAACTGCAAAACCTTTAGCTGATAGTCTATGGACACAACAAGATGATGATGATGGTTTAATGCCAAGTGACAAATCTGTTGGTGATGTCAAAGTCAAAGGATTAAAATCATTAGAGATTGAAAAAATTAAAGCACAGGCAAGTGGACTTCTATCCCCTACTGATTGGCATGTAGTCAAAGCAACTGAAGTATCTGATTATGATGTTCCTAGTGATATTGCAACTTACAGAGCAAACGTAAGAGCAAAGTCTAATGAAATGGAAACACAAATAAATGCATGTTCTGATGTTGATGCTTTAAAAACTTTATTCACTTGGGTGTATGACGAAGATACAGATACAACCTCAAGACCATTAGCTAGTTTCCCAGAGGTGATATAATGACATTCCCAATTCTAGGTGGGAATAGTGCAGTCAGTGCAGGTGCTTATAGCATTGATAATTCCCTTAGATTTAATGATAATGATAGTCCTAAATTAAAAAGGACAACTACAGGCTCTGGCACACAATCTACTTATACATTTTCAGCATGGTGTAAAAGGTCTAGTTTTGGCTCATATCAATATTTGTTTAGCCATAGAGCATCTGGGGGTGCAAATGCTTATGGTTTGGCTTTTGATAGAGACTCAGAAAAACTTTATGTGTACAATGGCTCATTAGATTTAACCACTGCTGTTTATAGAGATGCATCAGCTTGGTATCATATTGTTTTAAGTGTTAGTTCTGGCTCATATACTTTATATGTAAATGGCTCATCTGTTAAAACAGGCTCAGCACAAAGTATTGTTTTAGGTGAATCAATGACTATTGGTGCTTATGAATATTCAACTACAGTTAGTTTTCTTGATGGCTACATGGCAGAGGTACACTTTATTGACGGAACTGCAAAAGCACAAACAGACTTTGGTGAATTTGACAGTGATAGTGGTATATGGAAACCCAAAGAATATTCTGGTAGTTATGGCACGAATGGGTTTAAACTTGACTTCTCAAATAGTGGTAGTCTTGGTGCTGATAGTTCTGGTAATGGTAATAACTTTACCCCTAGTAATTTAGCATCTACAGACCAAACAACAGATACACCGACTAATAACTTTGCTACATTAAATTTTTTAACTAGCGGTGCAGAAGCAGAATTTTCACAAGGAAATTTGAGATTTGCGGCTAATACAGTTCAAACATATCCTTTTGCATCTAGTACCATAGGATTTAGTTCAGGTAAATGGTATTGTGAATTTTTAAGAGAAGCTAACGCAGTGACAGGTGGAGTAGGTATTTTTGGAACAGATTTAACTGGTAATGGTGACCCAACAACACGATATACATATGAAAGAACTGGCTCAAAATATAATAATGCTTCATATACATCTTACGGAGCTAGTTGGGGTGTTGGAGATGTTATAGGTATTGCTTATGATGGCTCAACAGGAAATGTTGTTTATTATAAAAACGGAGTATCACAAGGAACTGCTTACACAATACCCACATCAGCAGTTTATGTTTTTGGTTGTCAATCATATACAAGTGGCACACAAGTAGATGTTGCTAATTTTGGGCAAGAAGGAAGTTTTGCAGGTAATAAAACCGCAGGTGGTAATACAGACGCTAATGGTTTTGGTAATTTTTTATATAGTGTACCTTCTGGACATCTAGCACTATGTACTCAAAACCTAGCAACTGAATTATCCCCTACGATTGATGATGGGAGTAAACATTTTAATACTGTTATTTGGAGTGGTGATGGAACAGATGACAGAAGTATAACAGGAGTGGGATTTCAACCTGATACAGTTTGGTATAAAGAAAGAAATAATGCGGTAAGTCATAGATGGGTTGACGCAGTTAGAGGAATTGGAAAAGAGTTATATGTGGATATATCTAATGCTGAATATGCCGCCTCTAATGAATTACAAGCATATGAATCTGATGGTTTTCAAATTGGTAGTGATGGTTCAATTAATGGTAGTGGTGATACTTATGTTGGTTGGTGTTGGAAAGCAGGGGGAACAACACCTACACAAACTTATACAGTAAAAGTTGTTAGCGATAGTGGTAATAAATACAGATTTGATGACTTTGGCACAAGTGCAGTCACATTAGATTTACAAGAAGGTGGAACTTATACATTTGACCAATCAGATAGTTCTAACTCTGGACATCCATTAAGATTTTCTACAACATCAGATGGTACTCATGGTAGTGGCTCAGAATATACTATAGGTGTCACCACAACAGGAACTGCAGGAAGTGCAGGTGCAAAAACTGTTATTACAGTAGCCGCATCAGCACCAACTCTATATTATTATTGCACTCAGCATTCTGGAATGGGTGGACAAGCTAATACTAACTCTACATTTGGCTCATCTAATTTTGCAGGGAGTATTCAAAGCACAGTGTCAGCTAATACCACCGCAGGATTTAGTATTATTACTTATACAGGTAATGCAACTGATAACTCTACGATTGGTCATGGTCTTGGTAAAACTCCTTCTATGATAATATTGAAGAAAAGAAGTGCTGCTGACGATTGGGCTATGTATCATTCAGGATTAACATCAGGAAAAGAGATAAATCTTAATTATACTAATGCAGAAAAAACTGATGTAAATAATGCAACTTGGGGTGATAACTACCCTAGTTCAATTGGCTCAAGTACATTTGCAGTTGGTTATGCAGGAGATAGTAATGAAAATTCACAAACCTATGTTGGCTACTGTTTTGCGGAAATAGAAGGCTACTCTAAATTTGGTAGTTATACAGGAAACGGAAGTGATGACGGAACATTCGTTTATACAGGCTTTAAACCTGCTTGGGTTATGATAAAAAATATAACTCAAACTTCCGCAGGTGCGGCATGGCATATTCTTGATATAAAAAGAGATTCATTTAATGAAATGTCAAATGAATTAGCAGCAAATGCAGTTGCTTCAGAAAATGGTGTTGATGGTGGTGTTAAATTAGATTTCTTATCTAATGGATTTAAATTAAGTGGGAATACTTACCATAATTATAATGGCGGAACGCACATCTACATGGCATTTGCTTCAAACCCATTCGTGAGTTCATCTGGAGTACCTAATACTGCTAGATGAAGAATGATTGGTTTGTATGGCTATGTTCTTTTGCTTTAATATCTTTAGTTTTAGGTTTAGCATTTAGTAAAAAATCTTATGCAGAAACTAATACTGTTTCTAATTCTACAGTCACTGTAGATAAAACTCCACCCTCAGCGATATCACCAAGTGTTAATGCACAAGCAGATCTATGTGTAGTTCCTGTATCTGGTGCAGTTCAATCAACTGTAATTGGTATAAGTGCAGGAAGTGTCTATGACAGTGAATTTTGTCAAAATATCCGCTTAGCAAAAATGTTAGCTTCTCTTGGGTTAAAAGTAGCTTCTGTTTCTATATTGGCTCAAAATGATGCAAGAGTTTTTGACAGTCTTTGGTTAGCAGGTACATATCCACCAATAAATTCTAAGATAGGTATTGAGGCAAAAGAAGAATGGCTAAAACCAGAAAATGCACATTTAATACCAGAAGGCTCAAAAATATTCCCTCAAGAAATCAAACCTATAGAAACTAAAGAAGGGGATTGGGATGCACTTAAAGATTTTGGTCTTATTGCTCTTAGTATGCTTCTCATACTCTAAAGCAGAAGAAAAAGACACAGGCAATATATTATCCCCTGCTGATGAGTGGACATTATATGATGATGCATCTACCACTCAATGTAGCTATTCAGGACAGTTAGAAGATGGTGAAGTTTGTACTGGTAATGCAAATCAAGGTGGCAAGGCTACTGGTGGTGGCGGAGTAATTAGTCAAGAATATTCTCTTATAGAACAAGGACTAACAGAAGAAGAAATCCAACAAGGCTTTGATTTTGAATATGGTGCATCTATAGAAAGCCATGTTTCTAATACTAATGTTCCTACCTGTTCAGCTACTAATGGTGATTGTAAAGATTATTTTACCATTAAATTATTTGTCAATAATTCAGATGGCACTTTAATAAATCTTTATGAGCATACTGTAGAAATGGACTATGTAGGTGTTCAAGATTATGCCTATACAGAGAGCATTGGTGCAAATAACTATGATGATGTTTTATTTAAAATGGACATCTGGTCGGTTGATGCAGGATTTACTAGCGGAATGTATGGTGGAATTATATCTGATCCATTTTTATCAGTGCAATATCAAACAGTAGAGATTATCACTAATATTATTACTGATATTGTTAATGATGTAATTTATGAAGAAATCCAAATGGAAGAAGTTTCTTTTGAAGTAGTCATTGAGGATTTTTATCAAGATGACTTATCTTTTGAATTTGATCTAGCACCCATAGAAGCACCTGTAGAATTTGAGATGCCAGAAGTTCAAGAAGCACAAATAGAAATACAAGCTGAGATAGAAGAACAGATTATGGAAGAAATGCCTGAATTAGAAGAAATGCCTGAGCCTGAGCCTATGGAAGAACAACCTGAAGAAGTACAAGAAGAAATCATAGAAGAAACACCAGAAGAAATACAAGAGGAAGAACAAGAAGAAGAAGTTTCACCTGCTGAAATAAAACAGAAAATTGCAAATAAACTTATGGCTAGTCAAAAAGATAAAATGAGTGCAGAGGCACAAACTACCCAACTAGCCTTAATGGTTATATTAGCTGATGTAGGTTTTGATAGCTATTTAGAAAAACAAATAATTGATGGTGCATTCTATAAAGACATTGGTCTACAAGACCAAAATGTGATAATAGATACTCAGGCAGGTATATTAGGTTATATGGATTACGGAATGATTAATGAAATGGTAGATAGTCAATGGAAGTAGAATATCAGGGAATGAAATTTAAAGGTGGTAAGGTATTTATCATCATATCTTTAATTGGTGCAATTATTGGTGGTGGTTGGACAGGTTATAAATTTTATGACGATTATCTACAGATGAAGGAAAAAATTTTACTTTATACCGAGCCTGATTTGAGTTCCTATGACGAACAAATAGCAGTGTTAAAATCAGAAGTTTCAATGGTATTAGAAGAAGTAAGCCTAGTTAATGATGTAGCCACTTCATTAAAGAATGATTTAAGAGATGACATAAAAACCATGAAATCAGATATCAGATTACAAGATAGAATTATTAAGGATGTAGAAACCTCAGTCAAAGATATGGACAGGCAGCTACATCAAGACTTGAAACTATTAGAGGAAAAATTAGAATTAGATATTAACAAAGCATTAAGCAACCCACTATCAGGAGTAAAATAATGGCAACACAAAGCGAACTACAAGATCAACTAAAAAAAGCAAAAAGAGAATTAAGAGAAGCAAGAGAAGAAGTAAAAGAAGCTAAGATTAGAGAGCAGCTTTATCTTGAAAGACTAGATAATTGGGCAGAGAAAAATCAAGCCTTACACAGAGAAATATCAGGAATGACTATGGATGATGTTGCAAAAAAACAAAGAGCAAAAGCTGAATATAAAGAGAAATATGCAAAAGATATTGCGATTGCAGAAACATTTGACAAACAAGCACAAGTAAAGTTAAACAGTACATTAAATGGCAACACAAGCGGATAAGATAAATAAATTAGATAAAGAAGTATCTTTAATTAAGAAAGATATTGACATTATCAAGAATAATCATCTTGCACATATTGAAAAATCTATAGCACAAATCAATAAAGTTCTTTGGACTGTTGGCATCCTTGTATTCTCTAATCTAGTTATTCTACTCCGAGATATTATTCTTTGAATATCCCATCTATATTCCTTTTGGGATATATGTGTATTGCAGGAGAATGTATAACCATTAACGAAAAACACAAATCCGTAGATGATTGCAAATTGAACGGAAGTTATCTAAAGTTAATGCTAGATGAACAAAATATTCGCAAATATTTTTTTGCTTGTGTAGACGCAACAGAGTATGAGCAAACATAAAAAAATCCTTGTTATTGGTGACACACACTTTCCTTATTCCCATCCTGAAGCTATTGAGTTCCTTAAAAAATTAAATCACAACTATAAACCTGATACTGTAGTTCATATTGGAGATGAAGCAGATTATCATTCTCAAAACTTTCATGGTGTAGATCCTGATCTACCAAGTGCCTTTGATGAATTAGAAGTCACTAAGTCTTGGATTAAAAGACTAGAAAAAATATTCCCTAAAATGACATTGTTGGAAAGTAATCATGGCAGCTTAGTATTACGCAGAGCAGTAGCTAGTAAGATGTCTAGAAAGTACATTAAACCCTATAATGAGATATTAGAGGTAAACAAGGGGTGGGTATGGAAAGACAAACACTTCATTGATACAGATAAGAATAGGATAATGTTTGCACATCAATTTTGCAAAGACATAGCTAAAGCGGTCAAAGAAACAAGTATGTGTTGTGTGCAGGGGCACTATCACTGCTCTAGTGAGGTCAAGTTCGTAGCAACGGATTATTCCTTAAACTGGGGTATTTCCACAGGATGCCTAGTCAATAAAGATAGTCTAGCTATGGCATATATGAAGGTAAATGTAGCCAAACCCATTTTGAGTAGTGCCTTGATAACAGATGGTATTCCTTGTATTACTCCAATGGTATTGAAGAATAACGGATCATGGGATAGAAATATCTATATATGAGGATCGTAAAAGTGGGAAACCAGATAAGATTAACAATGACAAACGAAGAATTAGCAGAGGTGACAAATCGTAATAGTTTAGATTTGCATATAGGATATCTAAATATATTGCAGCAAGATCTCAGCAAAGTAATGACAGAATTATTACCAAAGGTAAAGAAAGCGAGGAAGAAGTGAACTTACAAAGATTAAGAGAATCAGTTATTGCCCATGAGGGTATAAGATACAAAGCATACGCAGATCCTATTTTGGGTGCTTCCGCTATGACTACTGCAGTAGGACATTTAATAAAACTACCTGAAGAAGAATATCTATTAGAGAAAGAACTTACTATGGATGAAGTAATGGAACTTTTAGATAGTGATCTTGAAGTAGCTATTAAAGATGCAAAAAAATTTATTGATGAAGATAGCATCCCTGAAGAAGCATTTGAAATAGTTGTAGAACTTTCATTCCAGTTAGGTTATCCACGCTTATCAGGATTTAAAAAGTTCCAAGCCGCACTCAAAGAAAATAATTTTTTAGCAGCAAAATCTGAAATGCTTAATAGTAAGTGGGCAAGACAAGTTCCTGCAAGAGCAAAAAATTTATCAGATAAAATGGGTGAGATAAATGCTTAGTAAATTATTAGGTGGTGGATTAGTAGATAGTGTAGGAAAGATAGTTGATGAACTGCATACTTCTGATGAAGAAAAAGCAGCAGCAAAAATAAAACTTAAAGAATTAGATAACGCATTAAACAAAGCACAAACAGATATAAATTTAGCTGATGCAAAATCTACTGCTACAGGCATTGGTGGTATCATGCAAAGAAGTTGGCGACCATTAATAGGAATGTCTTGCGCATTAGCAATCTTTTGGGAATTTGTTTTAAAACAATTCATAGTATTTTTCCTTGCAGTTTTTGAAGTAGAAACTTTAGACTTGCCAAGCCTTGATATGAGTGTTTTGATGCCGCTTGTTATGTCATTACTAGGCATGGCAGGATTAAGGACATACGAAAAGCAGAAAGGAATAAGCAAATGAAAAAACTTATTTGGAAACCTATAGAAGCAATCCTTGATTGGGCAGATCCTTATTGGTCATGGTCTAATCTATGGAAGTTAATTATTGTACTGGTGATTGTCTATTTTGGACATAGCCTGATGCACTAATGACTACCACCACCGCCACCCTATCAGTTTTAATCAAACCTAGAATAATCGGTAGTAAAGGTAGAACATTTAAAAAATTAACTTTTGGAAAAATACCCATCAAGAAACCCAAGTTAAGAATAGGTAAAATAAAAAAGGCAAGATGATTACCACCTTGCCTTTTCGTATATACACAAACTCTGGTCTCCCATTGTTTATTGAGTGTAATTATAATGAAAAAAAAAACTGAAACAATACTCTACCTAGAATTTTATGACCACTCATCCTCCACTAATGAATGGCAAACTTACAAAGACATCCTAGCTGATTTAAATCCTGAAAATAATATTATGAAAGTAGTTGGAAAACTATTGGAAGAAGATAGCACTTGCTACAAGGTCACAACCATGTGGGGGGAAGAATGTGCAGGATCAGGTCACTCTATAATCAAATCCACCATAGAGAGAGAATTAAGGTGGGAAGTACCCATAATTATACCCAAAAAACCTTTTTTAAGACACATACAGTAGCCTTTTAATTAAAATAGCATAAATACCACTCTAGAATAGAAAAAGGGGCAATCAGCTGCCCAATTGCCCCACAGGAGGAACTCTTATTACTAAAAAATAAGATAATTCCTAGATACACTATAATCACCTAAAAACAATGCTAACAGGTATATTAATTATTTATAATTTAGCTATTGACGAATTATAAAATATTTATTATATTAATAAACATGAACACAGGAGAAACAACAATGAAACCAATAGACAAATGGGAAGAAAAATTCTTCGCAAAATTACACGCTGATAAAAAAAATATAGGAACTGAAGATTATAAAGGTTTAGCATATTTTTGGCATCATGATTACAAACATCTTTTAAGAGGTGCAACTGAAAACAAAAGAAAAAAAGTTCACAGAATATTTATTGAAAATAATTTACCTGTTGATGGAAGCACAAGACAACACGACAGAGTAATGAGCAGACTGTTTAAACAAACAATTAGATTTTAGGAGGTACAAATAATGTTTAACTTAGCAATAACTACATTCGCACACATAGCCATGATTGGTTTTACTTTATATTTTATAAAGGAGATATTTGACAAATGACTTGGACAGTTCACTACGGATATCTCAATCCAAACGATACGATAGACACAACAGTTTTTGTTAAAGAGAATGAACGCAGCTATTTAGCAGTTGCGTTATTCTCTGGTAAATCAAGATCAGTATTTAAAAAAGATGCAGACAAACTTTTTAACAGATTATCTGATCCTCAAGCCATAACAAAAAATTGGGTTAATAACTTTGTTAATCCAAATTCAAAGGCTCTTGCAGGTTTCATGCAAAGAGTGTTTGAACAAAACAACCACACTAAAGAAATAAAAGAGTTCTTAGAAGGGAGAACATTTAATGACAACTAAACTAGAAGTAATCTATGGCAAGAAGCCAAAGAAAGACGAGTTTATCACTAAAGCTATTCCAATATCGCTATGTGATAAAATTGACAAAATAACTGAGGGATATGATGCACCTTTTTATGTAAAGCTAACTGCATTTATAACTCATTATGAAAAAACCAAAGAAGCCAAGTATTAACCAAAGGAGGAACTTTTATGGAAAAAATACTTACTACAAAAAACTACAATGACTTCACCTTTTTTAAAGGTAATAGAGAAGTTGTTTCATCAAGAGTAAAAGAACTAGCAGAAAGTATAAAAAAACATGGTTTGATTAATCCTATTGTTGTAAATCAGAATATGGAAATAATTGATGGGCAGCACAGGAAAGAAGCCTGTTTATTTTTACAAGTACCGCTACGATATACTATTCACAATGTAGACGGATCTAAACTTTTAGATTTAGTTAGAGATATAAATTCAGTTCAAAAGAATTGGAATAATCTTGATATTGGCAGAGCCTTTACTTTGCATTCAGCTAATAAAAAAGATTATCAAAGATATCTTGAATTATACGAATTAAAAGTACCTCATTCTTTAATTTTAGAATGTGCAGTATTTTTAAACAATACTGATAAAGTTGATGCTAATAATATTTACCATGACTTTAAAATTGGGAAATTAAAATTACCTGAATATGTATATGAGATTAGCAAATCTTTTATCAATCTACTTTATCATTCTTCTCTAGATCCTAAAGTTTGGAAAAGAGTGACATTCATTAGAGCCTTGTTGCGATTAAATAGGCAGGATGATTTCAGTCTATATACTTTTATAGATCAGTATGAAAAATATCCGCAGCAGTGGGTGAACGCATATTCTGTTGAGGAAAATGGAAGAAGCATAATCCACATTCATAATCATAGAAGAAAGCAAAAAGCTAAATTCTACATAGTATAGGAGAAATTAATTATGCAAGAAAAAGAAAAATCAGTCTGTGATATTTGTCATGGAAATCATTATTATATTGTTGATGAAAATGTGATCCAGTGCAGCGAGTGTACTGCTCAAGGCTATGTAGACGAACAGGAGGATATACCTAATGAAACCAGAACTTAAACCTTTTATGCACATCTTAGAGAAGTGCTTTGAGAGAGATGGGAAATTCTCTGTTCCTTTAGTAGAAAAACAGGAGGTGAAAAATGAGGATATTAATTATACTACTTATAATTTTTCTAAGTTCATGCTCATCAAAGATAGTTCACGATCCAAGAGGAAATAAGGGTAGCGAAGTGGCATTAAGATATTTAGATGATAAATATAGCTGCGAACAGTTAGCTAAAGACAATACTAATAATTTTGTTGAAGGCTATAAGGTAGTTCATAACTGGTATATACGACCATCTTTTCTTTTCTTAATAGACAAGATGGAGTATAGTTATGACAATTTAGTAAAGGAATGTTTGCGAGGTCGCGGACACTCCATACTTTAGGAAGGAACTTAATATGGAAATAAGAACAGACAAGCTGCTAGTCGCACTTGAAGCAGCAAAGAAAGAGTTTAAGCCATTACAGAAAAACGGCAAAAACAATTTTTTTAAAACTCAAAACGGAGTGCATGAATATAGTACATTAGTTGATATTAAAAATGCTACTGAAGAAGCATTAAATGCTCATGGCTTATCTTTGTACTATACGATCACATTTGAAAATGATCTACATTTCCTGACTACTAATCTAATACACACAGGAACAGGTCAATTCATACAATCCAAATCAGTAATAGGTGGTGCAACGAACACACCGCAGCAAAACGGATCGGCGGTCACCTATTACCGCAGGTATCACATCCAAGCCATGCTGAACTTAGAAGCTGACTTTGATGATGACGGAAACAAGGCATCTAAGCCTAAAACGAATGACAACAAAACTATGCAAGGAGGTTTATAAATGTCATACATAACTTTATTTTTTAACGACAAGAAAACAGAAGGTGATAACTTACCTTTGTATGCTAATGGTAAAATCAAATTTGATGAGCCAATAGACCATAACCTAACTTATGAGGTTGCACTTTGGAAAAAGACACAAGATAAAAATGGCAACCCAATGAATGCGGTCACTATAAAAATTGCTCCTAGTGATTACTGGAATGATAAAGAGCAATCAGAAACACCACCACAAACACCAAAACTGGATGATCCAATCTCATTCTAAAAAGATCATCAAGGATAAAAAATACCTGATGTGGATATGCAGCTTACCTTGCTATTCATGTCAGGTACAAGGCATTCACAAAGTTTGCGATACTATCCAAGCACACCATGTTCAGCTAAAAAGATATGGTGCTATGATTAGAGATGATAGTAGAGTAGTGCCGCTTTGTTTTTACCCCTGCCACCATTCTATTCACACTAAATTTGGTGAGAGAATATTTTGGGATAATCTAGGAGTAGATCCAATTAAGTACGCAGACAAACTATATAAACATTACAAGGAGAAACTAAATGCGAAAAATAAGAGAGTACCCAATTAAATCTCTATTCAAGGGATTTGCACCAGTAAGAGATAAGATCATAAAGGACTGTGAACGGAAGAACTGTGATATTAAAATTATGGTTTATGGTAAAGAAATGGTTTTACCCATAGAGGAGTTTAAGAACTTCTCTTATTCAGTACCAGTCAAAGATAAATTTACTTCTAATGTTCATCAATTACTGTATTTTGAATTTAAAGAAGAAAATAAACAACAAACTAATTTATTCTAAGGAGGAACTATGAATAAAGAAAACTTTAGTAAGTTTGACTTGCTGCCAATGAGTTATTCCAAGTTAAACTCATTCAAATCATACCCAACACAATTTATTATTAATAAAATCTATAAGATAAACACAGGAACTAATCCTGCTATGTTTACTGGAGTAATCGTAGAGGAACTACTAAAGGATCTGTTAGAGGGTAATGATAGTGAACAAAATACTCAATATGCTCTTAAAGACTTTCAAAGAGAACTAGCGGATTATCACGATCAGGATCAAGTAGCTAAATATCTAAAATTAATCCCAAAATATTACGAGAACTGCAGAGCCTTATTTAATAGATTTGGTAATCAACCGCTGCACTCTTATCAAGAAGAACTAACCACAGAAATAGAAGGAATACCTTTTGTTGGCTATTCTGATTTTGTATGGGATTTAGGAGAAGAAGGTATTTTTATGTTTGATCTTAAAACTAAAGGTAGAATGGCATTAAATCATTCTGATAAGTTGCAGCAGCTAATTTACAAAAAAGCATTAGAAGAAAAGTATCAGAAACCAGTTCACTGTAATTTATTTGTAGTCACACCTACCAAACATCACTTTGAGGAGATAGTGTTTACTTATGAGCATGAAATAGAAATTAGAAATATTCTCAAAGGTATGGATAAAGTGTTGCATTTTTGCAACACCCCTAAAGACTGGGCATATATTTACCAACCAAATGTAGATGACTTTTTATGGAATACTCCCAAGATGGTTGAAGCAAGGAAACAAATATGGGGTATCTAATGGTCAGTAATAGAGGTTATATACCTGATAGGGAAAAAGTAATTATTATTTGCAGCAGTTGCAATAAACCCTATTCCAGATTTATGTCAATTTGTTTGAATAATTTTAAACAAATCTATAAATGTATAAGTTGCTATAATTCAGGAGGTAGCACTAATGCCTAAAATGATATTTATAAACTACTGCCCAGATGACCAATTATCAGGGTGCATGATCCTAAGCTATAAAGCAGAACTAGCTTATAGAAGAATTCAAGATCTAATTTATACCAATGATAATCTATTATTTGATGATCCTATTAGTTGGGATTTAGCAACTAGAGGATTTACAGATGATAAAGAACAAATCAAAGAAGAACTCATTAAGAAAAGAAAGATCAGTATTGAAGATGGTCAAATTAAAAACAAGAGATGTTCTGAGGAAATTCAGGCCGCAAAAGATAGGCATGATAAATCAAAGAAAGCTGCAGAAGCTAGATGGGGTAATGCTAACGCATCCTCCAAGCATATGCTTGAGCCTTCGCAACCACTAACCACTAACCACAAACCACTAACTACTAATAATAAACCAAATATATACACGCAAGAGTTTGATATTTTTTGGCAAAAATATGTTCTTTCAGAGAATGATAGAAGGTCTACGAAGTATGATAGTTTTAAACAGTGGAAGAAGTTGAAAGATGAGGATAAAAAATCTTTAGGGGATAAGTTCTTAACTTACAGAAATCAAAAAGGTGAGTTCTATAAAGCATTGGAAAGATTCCTTAGCAAGAAGATATATTTAGAAATAGTGCCTGAAAAGCAGCAATCAGATCAAGAGATGAAAGATTGGAAGTTCAAAGGTGATGTAGAAATGCGTAAAAAAGGAATAAAGCCTTTATCTTGGTCAGTTGGTTATATTAGAGAACTTGATGCAGCTATTGCTAATGACGATTGAAAAAATGCAATCTTGCCCACTCTCTATCTTTAGGTCTAAATTCTACTTCTATAAACCGCTCAATATTCTGAGAGTTGTTGTAATGCTTATAAGCACTATAAAATACATTAAAAAAATTTTTAAAATACTGAGATACATTCATGGTAGAAATATAGGAATAAATGTTTATCTTTAAATTGTTAAATGAGTACAGTAGATATGCAGAAACCACAGAATTATATCATAGTAAACAATGAAGATGGCACTTATTCAGCTTTTGTTAATTACGGAGTATTTGAAACTAAAGAAGATGCTGAAAAAAGTTTAGAATTTGTAATGGATATGATGGGATTTAAATTACAACCCCAGATCACATACCACTAATGAATGTACTACTAAAATCTATTACAGATATAAAACCCTATTCAAGAAACCCTAGAAAAAAAACTAATCTTAATAAAGTTGTAGAGAGCATTAGAAATTATGGGTGGCAGCAACCTATTGTCGTAGACAGAGCAGGAGTAATTATTGCAGGTCATTCCAGATACGAAGCTGCAAAGATATTAGAATGTAAAGAGATACCAGTGCTGATTGCTGATCTATCCCCAGAGAAAGCTAAAGCCTACAGAATAGCTGATAATAAAACTAATCAATATAGTGAATGGGATTATTCCTTACTGAATAAAGAATTTACGGACTTGCTAGATATCAATATGGACTTAGAGATTACAGGCTTTGACACCAAAGAACTTGAAGATTTTTTTACATTTGATAAAGAAGATGATGTAGCCAAGATTAAGACGGAAAAATCATGTCCTAATTGCGGTGTAAAATTAAAATAGAGTACACTCTACTCATAAAGAGGGAAAACAAATGGCAAGACCAAAAGAACATAATCTAAACGGGGAGGATATTCAAAAACTAGCATCATACGGATGTACTAATGTAGAAATTGCAGATTATTTTGGATGTAGTGAGAACACTATTAGGCGTTATGGCGAATTTCTGACAAAAGGAAGAAGTATGAAAAAACTACGTCTAAGACAGATACAATGGAAGATAGCTGAGAATGGTAATGCAGCTATGGCTATCTGGTTAGGTAAGAATGAATTAGGTCAATCTGATGGTGGATTGATAACAGAAGATAACGAGCCTTTGGCATGGTCAGTTGATTAGTGCCGCTAAGTAAACCTCAAAAGAAAATCCTAGAATGTGATAAAAGATTCAGAGTATTAATTACTGGTAGAAGATTTGGTAAGACATTTTTATGTATTCAAGAAATTGCTAAGTTTGCAAGATATCCTAAAAAAAAGGTTTGGTATGTAGCACCTACTTATCGTATGGCTAAAGACATTGTTTGGAATGATCTTGTAGACAGAATGGTCAAACATAAATGGGTGAGTAAAATAAACCATAGTGATTTAAAAGTAATCCTGAGAAATGGTAGTGAAATATCCCTGAGAGGTGCAGATAATGAAAATAGCTTGAGAGGTGTTGGATTAGATTTTCTTGTGATGGATGAATTTGCAGATATCAAAGAACATGCTTATACAGAAGTTTTAAGACCAACTTTATCTGATAAAGGAAAGATGGGTGCGGCTCTATTCTGTGGAACTCCTAGAGGCTATGGAAACTGGTCTTACAATCTATTTACTAGAGAGAAAGATGACGACCAATGGGGATCATTCCAATACACAACACTACAAGGTGGTCAGGTATCTAAACAAGAGATAGAACAAGCTAAATCTGATCTAGATGAACGAACATTCAAACAAGAATATGAAGCATCATTTGTTAATTATGCAGGACAGATTTATTACAACTTTGATAGAAAAGAGAATGTCATAGATGAATATAATCCAGAAACAAACGAAATACATATCGCTATTGATTTTAATGTAGATCCGATGTCAGCAGTCGTATCTGAATTAAAAGGAAATAGAATATATGTTTATGATGAAATTGTGATCTATTCCTCCAATACTGATGAGATGGTTGAGGAAATCAAGAATAGGTTTAAAGATAAACATATCTACGTTTATCCTGATCCTGCTTGTAAACAAAGAAAAACATCAGCAGGTGGAGTGACTGATTTAGCTATACTAAAAAATGCAGGATTTAATTTAAGAGTTAGAAATACACATCCGCTGATTAGAGATAGAATTAATGCAGTGAACACTAAATTAAAGAATGCAAATGGTCTTAGAACATTATTTATTGCAAATAAATGCAAAACTATGCTAAAAAGCATTGAAAGACAAATTTATAAGGAAGGCACAACTGTACCTGATAAGGACAACAATTACGATCACATGAATGATGCATTAGGATATTTAGTTGAGTATTTATACCCAGTAAGAAGAAATTTTACACCCAGTAAACCTAAGAGGTGGAGTTAATGGCAATATATAGTAGAGAATTTTTAACATCAAGACACAAACATTACGAAGAAAAATTCAAGGACTGGCATTTTCATTTAATGTCATATCTTGGCGGACAGGACTATCAAGATGGTTATCAGCTAAATAGATATATCCTTGAAACTGATGAGGAGTATATCAAAAGAGCAGAAAACACTCCGATTGATAATCACTGCAAGAATGTAGTGCAGATTTATTCCTCATTTTTATTTAGAGTTCCACCAACAAGAGATTATGGATCATTAGCAGGAGATCCTCAGCTAGACAGTTTTATTAATGATGCAGATTTAGATGGTAGATCATTTGACAATGTAATCAGAGAGATGCAAGTAAACGCATCCATCTATGGTACATGTTGGGGTATTATAGACAAACCTGCAGTACAAACTCAAACTAGAGCAGAGGAAATCCAATTAGACATCAGACCATACATGAGTATCTATACCCCTGAGAATGTCTTAAATTGGAATTATCAGCGAAGTATTAACGGAAGATATGTTCTTACAGAATTAACATTATTAGAAGATTTATTTGATGATGTAGCAACCATTAGAGTTTGGAATATGGAAGATATTTCTACTTACAGAATAAAAGATTTTAACAAAGGTTATGCAACTGCTAAACCTATGCTTGTAGATGAGATGCCTAATCAATTAGGCAAAGTTCCTGCAGTAGTTTTATATAATCAAAAATCTCAGCGTAGAGGTGTTGGTATATCAGATTTGAATGATGTAGCTGAATTGCAGAAAGCTATTTACAATGATTATTCTGAGATAGAGCAGTTAATTAGATTGTCTAATCACCCTAGCCTTGTAAAAACACCTAATGTAGAAGCCAGTGCAGGTGCAGGATCTATCATTGAAATGCCTGAAGATTTAGATGCAAGTTTAAAACCTTATTTAATTCAACCTAGTTCTCAGTCATTAGATGGCATTATGAACAATATCAATATGAAAGTAGAAGCTATTAATAGACTAACACATATGGGAGCAGTAAGAGCAACTCAGGATAGAGTACAATCTGGCATAGCATTACAGACAGAATTTCAATTACTTAACGCAAGGCTATCGGAGAAGGCGGATTATTTACAGAACGCAGAAGAACAGATTTGGAAATTATTTGCTGAATGGCAAAATACTACATTTGATGGTGAAATTATTTATCCTGATAGCTTCAATCTTAGAGATTATGCTACAGACCTTCAGTTCCTACAGGCAGCTAAAGCTAGTGGAGTTCCTTCAGATAGCTTTGTTAAAGAAGTAGACAAACAGATTGCTAGAGCAGTTGTAGATGATGATGAAAAGATTAGTACCATTGATGACGAGATAGATGCTAAATCAGCACCTATTGGTCAATTCTCTACACCAACAATAGAGGGTGAAGAAATTGAAGAAGCGTAAAGTTCCCAAAGATAAGAAAACAAAAGTACCTAAGAAATATTTATCTGGTCTAAAAGGTGCTAAAAGATCCAGACGAGCATCATTAATTAAGAGAGTTGCAGCATTGTATAAAGCAGGTAAAAGAATTCCCATGTCATTACTCAGATCAAGGACTAAAGCATAATGGCAGTTAGAAGAAAACCATTATCCGCCACAGTAGTAGCTACTCTTAAAAGAAAAGCAAAGGCATCAAAGAGATATACTTATGGAACACTAGCAAAAGTATATCGTAGAGGACAGGGTGCATTTTTATCATCAGGAAGCCGCAGAGTACCTATGGCAGCTTGGTCTATGGGTAGAGTAAATTCATTCCTACGAGGTAGTCGGAAACACGACTTAGACTTACGCAAAAAGAAAAAGTAAAAGGTAGAACAGTATCTACTACTGAGTTTTATAACTGGACACATCAACAACATGGTGAAAAGAAATGCTTTTGCGGTAAGTTTGCATCTATCGGTTTTAATTATAGATATGGTATGTTAGAACTATTATGTTTTAAACATTATAAGGAGAGGATAGATGGCACTAACTAAAAAACAAAAGAAACTACCAATGGCTTTACAAAAAGCTATTCTCAAGAAACAAAAGAAAAAGAAGGGTAAATAATATGGCATACGGAAAAGGTACTTACGGATCAAAAATGGGCAGACCGCATAAGAAGATGAAGAAAAAGAAAAAGAAGAAAAAATAATGGTTAAAGTAGCATCAATAAAAAATATCATTAAGGATTTGTCACCAAGACAACAAAAGACTATGAAATCCCATGCAAGACACCATACTTTAAAACACATGAGATCAATGGCTAATGCTATGAAAAAAGGTGCTACTTTTAATTCTGCACACAATAGAGCCATGAGATCAGTAGGTAAATAATGGCTACATATAGAGGTCGGTCAGTCAAGCTAAACAAACCATTCAGAACACCTAATAAAAGCAAGAAATTTGGTGTTTATGTGAAGGATAAATCCAGTGGTAATGTCAAAGTAGTGAGATTTGGCGATCCTAAAATGAAGATAAAAAAGAATATCCCTGCCAGACAAAGGTCATTTTTGGCTAGAATGGGGGGTGTTTTAAAGCAAGTCAGAGGTCAAAAGACCTTATCCCCTGCCTATTGGTCAATTAGGGCATGGAAAAAAAACTTTCCTTTATAGTAAATTTAGGGGTTGCAATTTCATTATAATTTCTTTATAACTGTATTTATGAATACAGGAGAAACACAAATGAAAATCAAAGTTAAAGATCATCCACATTGGGCAGGTACTGCTTTCCAAGTAAATATTAATGGTACTAAATTCCCTAGAGAAAGAGGAGTATGGTATCAACCAGTTGGTGAAACTGATGATGAGAAAGAAGCTAAAGCTATTGAAATGGCTAAAGCTGAATATGCGGGTAAGTATCTTTCAAGAGCAGGTTTTATTTATGAATCTGAGGAAGAATATAACAAAATTTTTAACAAGGAGTGGGCATAAGCCCACTTCTCAGGAGGTAATAAAAATGAAACTAACAAAACTAGAAAGACTTTTCCTTCAAACACACATAGACAGATATAGTAAATGTGACGGATCAAACTGTATCTCTTGGGATATTGCTAAAGGTACTGCTAAATTATGTAATATCTCTGAAATATCTTTAAAGGGTGTTTTTGGCTCTTTAGAGAAGAAGGGAATTATCTATCAAGACGGAACTGATAGTGAATTAGTTTTTACTAATGGTAGACTTTCTGGCATAAAAGAAACCAAAATTTGGTACTTTAATATGCCTGTGTGTTCCGATAATTATCCAATCGCTACAATAGAATTTATTGAAAGCAGATTAAATTCAAAACAGTTAAGTAAATAATCCTGTATTTACTAAGTAGCCATTTCATTATATACAAAATGGAATGGCTACTAAACAAGAGATACTTTCCAAACTAGCTGCTTCTCACGAACAAAGAATATCCAAAGTTCTTTTTGATCTTGAAGAAGATATTATTGCTCAATTACAAAGAGCCACAGATGGAGTTCCGCTTACTACTCAATTAGCTATTCAGTTAAGACCAAATCTTAAAACATTAATAGAACAGAACTACCTGAAAGAAGGTACAAAGATTATCTCAGAATATGATGAGGTAGTGAAATCCTTTATGGACTTCACTAGGACTATCCCTGATGACCTAGTATCACCTAAGTTTAAAACCTTAACAAAACCTGATTTAGTTTTAATAAATCAATTAAAGCAGTTATCCTTTAGTGGATTTGAAGATGTAGCCAATAGATTTCTTGATACGATTGCTACAGAGATATATTCATCCGCAGTCACTGGTAAACCATTTCCTCAAGTAGTAGAGAATATCAGAGCATCTGTTAATGGTGTCTATAGACGTAGTAATGAAGCTGCAGTCAATAGATTAGTTGCGATTGTAGAGGAGAATAGATATTCAGATGATCCTATAGCTAAAAAGAAATACTTAGATGCAAGAAAGATACTTCATAGTAAATATGCTTCTGATATTAGGGGTGAGAACATGAGGAAGTACGCATCTCAAATAGCACATGACAGTATCATGCAGTTTGACGGACAGTTCACCAAACACAAAGGACAAGAAGCAGGAATAAACACATACAAATATACTGGAACAAATATCACCACCACTAGACAGTTCTGTAGAGGACAACTTAATGAAATAAAATCAGAGGAAGAATGGAGAAATGTATTTACTGGCAACTGGAGAGGTAAGTCAGGATCAGATCCTTTTGTGAATAGAGGTGGTTATAGATGCCGCCATAGTTTAATTCCTTATAATCCTGCATGGGATACAATAGAGGAAGTTCAAACGAAGGTACAACCTAAGGCAACAAATATTAAAACAAGTGCAGATGCAGCGACCAATGTATCTTCATTAGCCTCACCAATAAAACTTGATGATGTTGTTCCAGTCACAAAAGCATATCTAGTAAATAAATTAAATAAACAATTCCAAAAAAATAAAGAGGATTATGTTAAATACGAAGATGGAAGATCCCCTGTAAGACATAGAGGAACAAAAAGAGAAAATTATGGAAATGTTAGATTTGCAAACAAAAGATCAAAAGGAAGATTTTATGAATGGACTGAAAAGGATTATGGAATCATAGAAGCCATGATGCAAGAACTTGACGATCTTGCAGTAAAATATGGTGTTCCAAAATTAAGATCAATTTCACCAAATGCAGGTAGTGCAGTTGCATCTATGGGTGATGGTAAATTAAATTTAAATGTTAAATATTTAGCCTTAGAAGAAACTGCTAGTGATTTATCATTATGGAAAAGAGGTGACGATATAAAAAATAGACCTTTTACTGCTGATAGTTATTTCACAAATAAATTAGATAAAATTAGATCAACTTACTACCATGAATTTGCACATCAAATACATCAGCAAAAATTTGTTGGAACTACATCACAGTATTTTAGCCCAAAATTAGAACAAGACTTAATTCAACTAGGTGGTAAATGGAGAAATCAAGGTGCTACCAGATATTCAGAAAAAAATGCAAAAGAATGGTTTGCAGAAAATTTTACTCTTTATGAAATGGGTAAGACTGAATTAGTTGATCCTAACTTTATTACATTCTTAAAGGAGAAAGTATTATGAGTAAATTATTTGAAGAAGCAGAAGCTATATTAGAATTAGAAAGAACTTTAAATGCAGATGATTATAAAAGATTTAAAGAGATTGGTAGGCAAATCCCTGATAATGAAGAAAGAGATTTTGCATGGTTGTCAGAAGGTTTGTATTTAAGATTACCTGAGATTGTAAAAAAAGAAGGTAATGACAATTTTCTTGAAGAAGAAGATAAATAACTATATTTCTTAAATAAATAACTAACAAAGGAGTTATAATTATGTCTGACGAGAATAAAACGGAACAGGTGGAACAATCAACAACTGAAACAGTAGAAACAAAGCAGGAACAACCAATAGAACAACCAAAGCCAAGTCAATTTGATATTGATAAGGTAGTCAAAGACCGCCTTTATAGACAAGAAAAACAATTATTAGAATCTTTAGGTGTTAATGACATAACTGAAGCTAAAGCAGCTATTGAAGAACGCAAAAAGGTTGAAGAAGAAAAGCAGCTAGAACGAGGTAAGTTTGATGAGGTAATGAAGAAGAAAACCTTAGAGTATAATGAGAAATTATCCAAGTTAGAGCAAGAACTAAAAAGTGAGAGAATTGATAAGCAATTAATCAATGCGGCATCTAAGAACAGAGCCATATCACCTGAGCAGATAAAAGAACTTATGAAGAATAGCGTTCAATTAAATGCAGATGGTAAAGTAGAAGTGCTTGATAATTCTGGAACACCTAGATATAACAAAGATGGTGACTTATTGACTGTTGATGAGGCAGTACAAGAGTTTTTAACGCAGAACGCACACTTTCAAGCAGCAACTCCTTCTGGGAGTGGAAGTGTAAGTAATGTGGGCAAGTCGGATACGAATAAGACTATAAATATATCGGAACTAGACATGAATAATCCTGCTGACAGGAAACTCTATGCTGAACATAGAAAGCAAAGAGATAGTGTAAGCAAGATTGTTTTTAATAACTAATATCTATGAAAGGATATAACAATGGCAAATGAAACAACCTCCAGTACAGTCAGTGAACTGTATACAGAGATCGTAGCTGAAGCACAATTCGTCATTCAAGAGAAATCTATAATGAAGAATCTTGTGAAGAACTACGCAATCGCAGGTGGTGGTAAGTCAGTTGAAGTTCCTATTTATGCAGCAGTAGCAGCAGCAGCAGTAAACGAAGCAACAGATTTATCTAACACCGCAATTAATCCAACATCTGTGACCATTACGGCATCAGAAGTTGGTGTAATGACTACATTAACAGATCTAGCAAGAAACTCCGCACCAAGAAATGTAGCGGCAGATATTGGTAGATTATTTGGTGAAGCAATAGCTAAGAAAATGGATCAAGACTTAATTGCTCTATTTGATGGCTTTAGCACTGCAGCAGGTACAGATAGTGCAGCATTAACTCCTGCAACTGTATTCAATGCAGCTTCAACACTAAGAGCAGCAGGTTTACCTGTTGATGAAACATATCTTGTATTGCATCCTAAGGTTGCATTTGATCTTAAATCTGGTTTAACAAATACCTTTGCAGGTTTAGACCATGATTTATCAAATGAAGCATTAAGAAATGGCTTTATTGGTCAAATTGCAGGTATCAAAATCTTTGAAACAGGCAACATGGACAACACAGGTACTGCAGGTGACTATAAAGGTGGAATGTTCCACAAAGATGCACTTGCTCTAGCTATGATGCAGGACATTAAGATTGAGACTCAGAGGGATGCTTCGCTCCGTGCTGACGAAATTGTGGCCACCGCTGTTTATGGCGTGGGAGAATTGCACGATAGCTACGGAATTGAAGTTATCGCTGATTCTTCAATCCAATAATATAAACTATGGGTGGGGATATACTCCCCACCTTTTAAAATGTATAAAGGAACAATTATGGAATTAATAAAATTAAAAAAAGGTGACAAGACAATTACTAGAACAAGATTTGATTACGAAAAAAATTTAATTCATTGGAAACTTAGAGGTTTTGAGCCAGTAAAAGATAAGCCTATTGAAGATAAACCTAAAATTGATAAGGTAGAAAAACCAAAGAAAAAGAAAGATAAATAATGGCAGCAACATCAGTATTTGTAGTAGGTAGTTCAGATATCACATCTTATCAACCAGATATCTTAGAATTTGGAATTGCAAATTTTGATACCCAATTACAGTTTGCTGAAGATGATGTTTTAAGACAGATCAGGGAAGAATGGTGGGAGAGATACCGCCATACTGTACGATACAAAGATATTACTAAAGTCACAACGCTAGAGATGGATAACAGTAAGCTGACTGATGCACAGTGGAAAAGAGCAACTATTTACAAAGCATTAGCAGAATATATTTATCCTCAATTAACGAAATGGAAAGATCCACAAGGCGGAGATGGACAAGATGCTTTCCAAGTACAAATAGAATTTTATAGAGCCAAATATGCAGAAGAATTTAATGCTTGTTTAAGAGATGGTGTTGAATATGACGAAGATGGAGATGCTTCTGTGACTGCTTCTGAGAAAGAGCCTATACATCATTTAAGGTTGGTGAGATAATGTGTGAATTTTGTAATGGTGAATGTGTCTGTAGATAATGGTAGCGAGTGTTCGCATCAAGGACAATTCTGTTCAAGTAAAAAAAGAATTACTTAAAGTTTCTCAAAGAGTACCAAAGGCTATTAAGAAAGCCTTAGCAAATGCAGCAGCATTTGAGATTGGTGCAATCAAAAAAAGAACTCAAACTAAAGGTGTTGATTTTAGAGGTAGAGCATTTGCACCCTACTCACCTAAATATAAAAGAGCAGCAGTTAAACAATCAGGAGTGGTTGATCTTACAGATACTGGCCAAATGTTTAGTTCCTTAACTAGCAAAATATCAGCTAGTAAAGGAGAATTGTTCTTTAGACAAGGATTTGCAAATAGAAAAGCCTTTTTCCATGATGAAGCAGGTGCAGGTAGAAAGAAAGTGAAAAGAGAGTTTTTTAGTATTGCAAAAGATGAAGAAACAAAGATTGAAAAGATATTCTTTTCTGTGTTAGAAAAGGAGTTGAAATTATGAGTTTACGAGAAGATATAGCAGCAAATATTATTACTGTATTAGATGCAGTCACATCCCCTATTGAATTAAAGAAGATTACCAGAGAGCCTTTTAAACCTGAAGAATTGGCAGATCCTCAGTTCCCTGCATTATATATCACTACTGGAGATGAAACGAGAGAGGATTATACTTTAGGTGATAGTGCTGCAGGTAAAAGATCAGGAACTATTGATTATGTACTGATTGGATATGTAAAAGGAACAGATAGTAATTTAGATACTAAACGCAATCAGCTTATAGAAGTTATTGAAGAAACTCTTGATACAGATAGAACTAGAGGTGGTAATTCTCTTAATAGCCAAATAGTAGAAGTTAGTTCAGATGAAGGCACACTTTATCCTTTGGGTGGAGTTAGAATTGTGGTAAGAGTATTTTATGAATTTGTACGAGGTACGGCATAATGGCTAAAAGAGTAAAGCTATACAAAGATGATATTTCCATAGAAGTATGGGATAATAATATAGACAAGTTTCTTGCTAATGGTTATAAACTAGAAGCAGAAAAAAAACCTACCAAATCTAAAAAAAAGGTAGAAACAAATAACGAAGGAGATAACGAATGGCAAC
>MDTG01055817.1_pt1 | contig 27760 bp, 28 predicted proteins | sample 811421 | NCBI WGS metagenome assembly MDTG01 (sample SAMN05326645, study PRJNA326480) | marine metagenome | isolation source: seawater | place: Pacific Ocean: South East | collected 2011
TATCACTCATAATTATCCTCTACTAATTGATTTAATAATCTTACTCCAAATCCCGTAGCGCCTCCTGAATTTAATGCACCTCCATATTTTGAGAAAGCCATACCAGCAATATCGAGATGCGCCCATGGTGTTTTATTTAAAATAAATCTTTGTAAAAATTGAGCTGCAGTAGTTGATCCTGCCCCTCCCACATAATTAATGTTTTGAACATCAGCATTTTTCGAGTTCATAAGTTTATCATAGTTTTTATGGAGCGGCATTCTCCAAACTTTTTCCTCTACTTTTTCTCCGGCAGTAAAAATTTGTTTTGATAATTTGTCATCGTTTGAAAATAGCCCGGCGTATTCTGAGCCTAGACAAACTATGATTGCACCAGTTAAAGTTGCAAGATCAATAATAAATTTTGGTTTAAATTTTTTTTCTGTAAAGGTGAGTGCGTCTGCGAGAACAAGTCTACCTTCTGCATCTGTATTTAAAATTTCAATAGTTTTCCCACTATAAGACTCTACGATATCTCCCGGTCTTTGTGCATTACCACTAACCATATTTTCTACTAATCCAACAACACCAACTGCATTTATCTTAGCTTTTCTTAAAGCAAAATTTTTCATCAAACCGACTACTGTTGCAGAGCCTGCCATATCATAGGTCATATCCTCCATAAACCTAGCTGGTTTTAAAGAATAACCACCAGTATCAAAACAAACACCTTTTCCAACAAAAGCCAATGGCTTAGAATTATTTTTCAAACCATTCCATTCCATTGTAACTAAATATGAGCCTCTTATACTACCTTGACCCACGCCTAATAGCGCGTGCATACCTAGCTTCTTTAATTTTTTTTCATCATAAACATTTACTTTGAGACCGTGCTTTCTAAGAGTATTTATTCTTTTAGCATATTCATCTGGATGTAATATATTTCCTGGTTCCGAAACTAAGTCTCTTGCGTAAAAAGTTCCTTCTTCTAATGCTTTAAATTTAATCTGATCTTTTTGACTAGGTATATTCTTTTTTCCTACTACAGTTAATGAAATAGTTCTACTCTCTTTTTTTGTTTTATATTTTTTAAATTCATAAGATTTTAATTTTAAACCGTGGAGAAAATAAACCAAAAAATTTTTATTTTTGTTATCTATACTTTCTGCATTAATGACATACTCACTGTTCTTGCCGTAGTTAACTTTGTTATAAAATTCGGCACCTAGGCTCTCTATTTCTGAAGTCTTTAAATTACTTTTTACAGGTATTATCACTAACTTTTTTTTGGAGCTAATATCAAATAATAATAATTTTTTTTTTAAGTCACTTGTTCGCAACAAATCTTTTATGTAAGAAAATTCAGAATTCGTAATGTATTTTTTTAACCCCGAAATGCTAAATTTCTCATCCGAAAATAAGACCTGATTTCTTGAAGAAAGATTGCCGTTTTTTGAATAAGTTATATTGAGCTTCATAGATTTTATTATCCTTTAGACTTATGGGTATATAAGTACGAATATGTGTAATTTCAATGGAAAATTCACCAAAGTTAAACCATTAGTTGAATTTATTTTGTGGATGCATTATTTATATACATTATTCCAATGCTTCAGAACAAAATTTATCAGAACTTTTCTTTAGAAATACTTAAAACATTTTTAATCATTCTATTTGGTTTATCGTTAATAGCTCTAACTGTTAGATCTGTGAGTTTTTTAGAGCTAATCGTGGATAGCGGATATCCAGTAAATACATATTTTAAGTATTCAATATTAAATATCTTTGGAATAATTCCAAAATTTATTCCTCTTTCTTTTCTAATTTCACTTATTATTTTCATAATAAGACACCTTAATAACAAAGAGTTACTAATTCTTTGGACATCTGGTGTGAAGAAAATTAGTTTAGTTAATCTATTTTTTTTTCTAAGTATCATTATATTAATTTTTTATTTGCTATTTTCTACATTAATAACTCCTTATACTTTAAACAAATCAAGACAGCTTCTTGGCAAAGAGGATTTTAATTCTATTTTACCAACTATCAGATCTCAGCAATTTAGTGATACCTTCAAAGGCTTTACTTTTTTTGTCGAGAGAAAAGTTGATAACGAAATGAAAAATATTTTTTTACACGATAAAGGTAATAATTTAAAAAATTTATCATCTAATATAGCTGAAACTTATGAAACAACCATAATTGCAGAAAATGGAATTGTTAAAGATAAAAAGTTTTTTTTATTGAATGGTCAAATAATTTCATCGAAAAAAAATTTTAAAACAGAAATAATAATTTTTGATCAACTAAATATAGATCTTAGGAATTTGGTAACAACAACTATCAAAGCAACTAAAATTCAAGAAACTTCTACCTTTAAATTACTTAGCTGTTATATTAAAAAATTTGCTGATGAAAAATATTGCAATGAAAATTTTAAAAAAGAGATTTTGTCTAATCTAAATAGAAGATTTGTAATTCCATTTTATATTCCAGTATTAGCTTTAATGTGTTCAATGTTGCTAATAAAATCTAACAGAGTTTTTTTCAATAAATTTTTTGTTTTTACTTACAGTTTTATTATTTTAATTTTTACCGAACTTACAGTGAGATATACTGGTATAAATAGTATTGCTTTGTATACATTTGTTTTACTACCATTTCTATTATTTTTTATATGTTATTTGATCTTATTTTTAAATTTTACGAACGAAACGAAAAAATATGAATAAAATTATTTTTAATTATTTGTTAAAAAATTTTTTAAAAACTTTTTTTGTAGTGATATTTATTGCCTACTGTTTTGGTGTGATTTTGAATTTATTCGAAGAAATAGAGTTCTTTAAAAATATTGATGTTTCTCCATTTACACCACTAATTTTAACGAGTATTTATATTCCAAGTATTATTATAAAAATTTTACCATTCATAATTTTCATTTCAAGTTTGTGGTTTATGTTGAGTTTGAGAAATAGTAAAGATTTATTAACTTTAAAGGTATTTGGATTTTCAAATATAAAAATATTTTTTATATTAGCTTTCACTTCCTTTATTTTAGGATGGATAATTTTAATCGCTATAAATCCTCTTACTTCTTCAATGTCTAAGTATTACGAAAAAACGAAATCAAATTATTCTCGAGACATTGATCATTTAGTAACGTTTACAAAAAATGGTCTTTGGATAAAAGAGAATTTAAATAATGGGCAAAGAATAATTTCAGCCAAAAAACCGGAGGGATTTAAATTAATAGATGTAATGATTTTTCATTTGGATGATAATTCAAAGTTGATTGAAAAGATTGTTGCAGAAGAAGCAAATATACAATCTAATACGTGGGAGTTAAAGAGCGTGCAAATTCTAATGTCTGCTGACGGAGTTTTAAAAACAAAAAAAAAAGACAGCTACGAGATCACATCTATATATGATTTTGAAAAAATTAATTCTCTCTTTAAAAATTTTAATACTGTCTCGTTTATCAAACTTATAACAAATTATAATGATTTTATTAAAAATGGTTACAATAAAAGTTTTTTGACACAAAGTTTACATCTAATGCTTTCGCTTCCCTTTTTTCTGTTTTTAATGACAGCTTTGGCATCTATTTTTACACTTAATTCATTACAAAAATCGGATAATTTTAAACTTATAGTTCTTGGATTAATTACTTGTGTTTTAACTTTTTATTTTAAAGACTTGTCTCTGGCTCTTGGGCAAACCGATAGAATACCAATAGTTTTGGCCATTTGGTCCCCAGTGATTGCGTTAAGTTTTTTTACATTTATTGGAGTATTACAGATTAATGAAAAATAAACTTTATATACTTTATTTTTTATTTTTACTTCACTCTAGTTTGTTTGCAGAGGAAGTTTCAATTCAATCTAAAAATATTTCTTTAGATAAAAAAAACGCAGTTTCTATTTTTGAAGGCGAAGTTACAATTGTTACTAAGAGCAAAAATATTTTAAAAAGTGATTACGCAGAATATAATAAAACAAATGGATTAATTAAACTTAAGGGAAATATTTCATTAATTGACGATAAAAAAAATATAATTGAAACCGATGAAGCGGAATATGATAAAAATAAAAAACTTTTTAAAAGTATTGGCCCAACTAAACTTATAACTAATGAAAAATATGTTGTAAGTGGAAAAAATATTATCTTTAATGATAATAGAAAAATTATAAATTCTTCTGAAAAAACAAATATTATTGATGCAGATAAAAATAATATATTTTTAGATAATTTTGAATTTCAGATAAATGATAATATTTTCAAATCTCTAGGTTATATAAAGGTTGAAGATACAAAGAAAAATACTTATGAATTTTCTCAAATTTATATTAATACTGTAACTCAAGAAATTATTGGGACTGACATTAAGGCTTCGATAAATCAAGAAAACTTTAAAATAAATGAGAAAAATAAACCAAGAGTTTATGCTAATACTGTAAAGTTAGGTAAAGAGTCATCATCCTTTGATAAAAGTATTTTCACATTGTGTAACTTTAGGCCTAATGATAAGTGTCCTCCCTGGTCAATTCAGGCTTCAAAGATGTTACATGATAGTAAAAAGAAAACAATTTATTACAACAATGCTGTAATTAAAGTTTACGATATACCTATTTTTTACGCGCCTAAGTTATCTCATCCAGATCCAACAGTGGAAAGGCGTTCAGGATTTTTGCCACCAACTATCTATGATACTAAAAATTTAGGTACAGGAATATCAATTCCGTATTTTTTTAATATATCCAGAGATAAAAATTTTACTTTAACAAGTCGATTCTATGCTAGGGAAAATTCTTTATTTTTAGGTGAGTACCAACAAGCATTTAAAAATTCAAACTTTACTGCAGATTTTGGTTATACAGAAGGTTACAGAAACACTAGTAGTACTAAAAAAGCAGGAAGTAAGTCACATTTTTTTTCTAGTTTTATTAAAAACTTTATTAGTGATAAGGGTTTTAAAAGTACTTTAAGCTTTCAAACGCAAGATGTTTCAAACGATAAATATTTAAAACTATATAAAATTAAATCTGACTTAGTTGACTATAATTCTTCAACTCTTGAAAACTCACTAAGTTTTACTACAGAAAACAATGATATGTTCTTTGGAGTTAATGCTAGCGTATATGAAACTCTTAAAGATAATTATAATGATAAATATGAGTACATTATGCCTAATTTAACCTTTGATAAAAATTTATTTAATAATCAATACGGAAATTTAGATCTACAGACAAACTTTAAGGTACAGAATTATGATACCAATAAGCTAAAGAGCTTTTTTATTAATGACCTAAATTGGATCTCTAATAACATAAGTTTTGAGTCTGGTTTGCAAGGTAAATTTCTTGCAAATATTAAAAATATTAATTACGAAGCTAAAAATATCGAAATTTATAAAGAAGACGTAACACATGAACTACGTGGTGCTCTTGGCTATCTTTCTGAAGTTTTTCTTCAGAAAGAAAGTAATAGTGGAAAACATTTCTTTACACCAAAAATTTTATTGAGATATTCACCTGGCAGTATGAGAAAAGAAACAGACGGAGCCCGGCTTGATCCAATTAATGCATACAATCTAAATAGACTAGAAGAACTGGATAATTATGAGACTGGTCTTAGTTCTACTATAGGTTTTGATTATAAAAAGGAGGCAAATAATAGAAATTTTGATTTTTCGGTTGCGCAAATAATAAATGACAGAGAGAACAAAAAAATGAACTCCAAAACAAGTCTCGATGAAAAAGTTTCAGATCTAGTCGGAACTATGAGCTATCAATTAACGGACAAGATAGATCTAAAGTACGATTTTGCACTCGATCAGAATTACTCTGACTTTAATTATAATGAATTAGGTACAATATTAAATTTAGATCCTGTAAGTATTAATTTTAATTATTTAACCGAAAATAAACACTTGGGAGATCAAGAGTATTTTACTACAAATATTAAATACTTGAGAGGAAATAACGACATATTAAGTTTTGAAACAAAAAGAAATTTAATTACTAATTCATCTGAATTTTATAATCTTAGTTACGAATATATAAATGATTGTTTAAGAGCTGGTTTAGTCTATAGAAGGGAGTTTTATGATGACTCAGAGGTAGAATCTGAAAATTCTTTAATGTTTAAAATAACTTTAACACCATTTGGCAATATTGCTTCCCCTTCCTTTAGTAAATGAAAATGATTTTTAAATTTATTTTTCTGATATATTTTTTATTAATCACTGAAGTTGCACTCGCAAATTTGAGTAATAAAATAATTTTAAAAATTGAAAATGAAATCGTAACTAGTTATGAAATAAAAAATAAAATACTTAATTCTTTAATTTTAACAAATCAAGAAATAAACCAGAAAAATATTAATAAATTAAAAAAAAACTCAATTGAGTCTTTGATACAACTTAAACTTAAACGTATCGAGCTTTCAAAACATAATATTTCTTACAGTCCTGCTCAGATGCAAAATTACCTAAATCAAATATCATCAAATGATATTAGAGGTTTAAAAAATAAGTTTTCATTAAATAACTTGGATTATGAAATTTTCTATAAAGAAATTGAAACCCAGCTAAAATGGCAAAGTCTTATTTATAAACTTTACTCAAATAAGATTGAAATAAATGATAATGATTTAGAAGATGAACTAAAAGAAATTTTACAAAATCAAAAAAAAATCGTGGAGTATAGAATTTCAGAAATAGAGATTTTAGATAATAATAATTCTGGCGATTCTTTAAATAAAATTACAGACATCAAAAAAGAAATTGCTGAGCAAGGATTTGCAGCTACAGCAGTCAAATTTAGTATTTCAAGCTCTGCATCAAATAAAGGAGACTTAGGTTGGGTAAATGCAAGTTCTCTATCTAAAGATATTTATAAGTTAATTTCACAAATGAACTTGGGTGATGTTTCTGCTCCGATTAAGAGAGCTAACAGCATTTTATTTTTAAAACTTGATGATAAAAAAGAGACAGACGCTGATAAAATTGAAACTTCAAAATTAAAAAAAAAATTGGTAGAACAAAAGAAAAATGAATTATTTAACTTGTATTCTAGAAGCCATCTATCAAAATTACGAAATTCTAGTTTTATTGAATACAAATGAGTAAAAAAATAATTATTATAAGTGGTGACCCTAATAGTATAAATTCTGAAATAATTTATAAAGTTTGGAAAAAGCTAAGTAAAAATCTCAAAAGGAGAATTTATTTAATCTCAAATTATGACCTAATTAAAAAACAATTTGCAAAACTTGATTATAAAACAAATATTTTAAAAGTGAAAAATTTTAGGGAAAATCCAAAGGATGCGAAGTTAAAAATAATTGATTTAGATCTTAAATTTAAAAATCCGTTTCAAGTTTCAAAAGGCTCTGCCTCAAAATTTATAATTAATTCACTTAATTTTGCACATAAGATTGCCTTAGATCAAGAAATTTTAGGGATAATAAATTGTCCGATTGATAAAAGACTTCTAAATAAAAAAAATATTGGAGTTACTGAATTTTTAGCATCTAAATGCAAAGTAAAGAATAATTCTGAGGTAATGTTAATAGGAAATAAAAACCTTTTTGTATGTCCGATAACAACTCACATAGATTTAAAAGATGTTTCTAAGAAATTAAATAAAAAATCAATAATTAGTAAGATAAAAACAATTAATCTATGGTTTTTAAAGATATTTAAGAAAAAACCAAAAATAGCGGTTTTGGGATTAAACCCACACAACGCAGAACTAAGAAAAAATTCAGAAGAAAAAAAAATTATCATTCCATCGATTTTAAAACTTAAAAAATTAAGGATTAATATTAATGGACCTTTTGTGGCTGATACCTTTTTTATGAACGAATATAAAAAATTTGATGCAATTATTGGTATGTATCACGATCAAGTTTTAACACCTTATAAGTCATTAAATAAATTTAACGCGATAAACATTACATTAGGTTTAAAATATTTAAGGGTGTCCCCTGATCATGGGATAGCATTTAATTTAATTGGAAAAAATAAAGCTGATATAACAAGTTTAATGAATTGTATTTTATTTGTAAACAAATTCGGTAAATGAAATTTACAAAAAAATCTCTAGGTCAAAATTTTCTCACAGATAAAAATGTAATCAGAAAGATAATTAATTCTACTAAAATTGATGGTAAAGATATAATTGAGATTGGTCCTGGTACGGGTGCACTTACAGAGGAAATCTTAAAAAGAGAACCTAAATCCCTATCTTTAATTGAAAAAGATAAACATTTAGTCGATAAATTAAAATTAAAATATTTGAAAAATAGGCTTGTTAAGATTTATAACGCTGATGTATTGAATTTTAATTTAGAGAAAATCTGTAAAAAAAATACAACTATCTTTGGAAATTTACCTTACAACATCTCATCTCAAATATTAGTAAAATTATTAAGGTTTCAATGGTTGCCAAATTATAATGATGTAATATTTATGTTTCAAAAAGAATTAGGAGAAAAAATAATAGGTAGATTTCCGTCAAAAAAATATGGAAGAATTTCTATCCTTACGAATTTTAAGTTAGATATAATTAAATCATTTCTTGTTTCTCCTAATTGTTTTTTTCCAAAACCAAAGGTTAATTCAATGGTAATTCATTTTAGACCAAAAAAACAAAAATTCTTCAAAATTAAGAAGATAAAAAACCTAGAAAAAGTTACTAGTGTTCTTTTTTCGAACAAAAGAAAAATGATTAATAAAAATCTTAGAAAAATTTTATCTGATAATAAAATAAATAAAATTAATAATCTCAAAACTGATCTTAGCCCAGCCGATATCAAGCCGGAAATTTATTATAGGATTACTGAGCTATACGAGAATTAAAGCTTTTGTCGTTTTTGTGTTCTAAAATAATACTTTCAATTTGTTTAAAACAATTCTCAAGATTTTTATTAATAATAATGAAATCGTAATCGTTCCAATGTTTTATATCATTATCAAAAGATTCAAACCTTAATGCTATTTCTTCAGAAGAGTTTTGATTCCTTTTTATTAGTCTATTTTTCAATTCTTCTTTACTGTCAGTAATAAGATATATCTTAATCAGATTTAAATTTTTAATTTTCGATAATTGTTTGGTTCCTTGCCAGTCGATATCGAATATAATGTCATTGGTCAAAATTGCTTTATCTACAGTATCTTTTAGAGTTCCATAATAGTTGTTAAAAATTTTAGCATATTCGTAGAATTTGTTTTCGGAAATTAATTGCTTAAACTTTTCTTTTGAAACAAAATGATAATCTATACCCTCGACTTCATTAGATCTTGGTGACCTAGTTGTATACGAAACGCAAATTTTGAAAGATGGATATTTTTGCTGAATTTTTTTCGTTAGAGTTGTTTTACCTACTCCTGATGGAGAAGATAATATAACCATGATATTTTCTCCATCATTTGACATTAAAAAAACTTGTCTTAACTTGCTTTGCTTTCAATAAACTTAATGGCATCTCCAACAGTTAAAATTTTCTCCGCCTCGCTGTCAGATATTTCTGAGCCAAATTCTTCTTCAAAAGCCATAACTAATTCTACGGTATCTAAGCTGTCAGCGCCTAAATCATCTATAAAACTAGCCTCCTCTGTTACTTTTTCTTCTTCAATACCTAAGTGATCTGCTACTATTTTTTTAACCTTGCCTTTAACATCGTCTGCCATGAAATCCTTTCGTAGTTATATAATTTCTATTTAGATTAATAATTAGAATTGTCAAGCCATATACATTCCGCCATTAATATGAACAGTCTCCCCATTTATATAGCTAGCTAAGTCTGATGCTAAAAATGCTACACAATTTGAAACATCCTCTCCTGTTCCAAGATTTCCTGACGGGATTTTACTAATAAGTGATTTTTTAAAATCTTCGTTTATTTTATCAGTCATTTCAGTTTTTATAAAACCTGGTGATACACAATTAATATTAATATTTTTTCGCGCATACTCTATAGCTAAACTTTTCGAAAAAGCTACTATACCTGCTTTTGATGCGGCGTAGTTTGATTGGCCTAAATTTCCAGTGTGTCCAACAATAGAAGTAATATTGATAATTTTTCCATATTTTTTTTTTAACATCTTTTTAATTGCATATTTGCACATCATAAAAGTTGAAGTTAGGTTTATATCTAAAACTTTTTTCCAATTTTCCTCGGTTAATCTTATTGATAAATTATCAAGAGTTATTCCAGCATTGTTTACCAAGATATCAAGACCCTCTAGCTTTTTATCTATTTTATCAATAAATTCCTCGATTTTATTATGCTGATCTAATTTAAATTTTTCAGTTTGAACACTAGAAAAATCTTTCTTTATTTTTTCCAGTTTTTGTTCATTGGTGCCTGTTGCAATTACATTTGATCCTAAATCATAAAATTTTTTTACCAGGCAGTTCCCAATACCGCCGGTAGCGCCAGTTATCAAAACCTTTTTATTTTTTAAATTCATTTTTTAAATTTTGAATATCATTTAAAGAATTAAGTGAAAAGCAATTTACATCTTTTAATGTTCTTTTAACCATTCCTGTTAATGCTTTGCCTGGTCCTATTTCTATAAAATTTTTAATTCCCATACCAGCCATATATATAATACTTTCACGCCATTTTACGGTTGAAAATATCTGGTTGACCAGCAGTTTTTGTATATTTTCCGAATTTACTTCTGGTTTTGCTGTGACGTTATTAACAATTTGAAATTTTGGGTTGTTAAAATTGGTATTATAAATTTTTTCTTTCATTATGTCAGCTGCAGGTTTCATTAATGAACAATGAAATGGAGCACTAACCTTAAGTGGAATCGATTTAATTTTTTTCATTTTTAAAGATGCTTGTATCGCCTTCACTTTTTCAATATCCCCACTGATTATAATTTGGCCATTAGCATTATCATTAGCTATCTCGCATACTCCTTTTTTTTCTTTTTCAGATTGTAACAATAATTCTATTTCCTCAATTGTAGTGCCTAGCACAGCCAGCATAGATCCTTTTCCAACGGGAACCGCTTCTTGCATTGCTTTACCTCTTTCATGTAACAAAAAAATTGCGTCACTAAAATTTAGTGCCTCCGAACAGACTAGTGCACTATATTCACCTAAAGAATGTCCGGCAAAACATTTAAATAAATTAATGTTATAATTATATTCGCTCTTTAAAACTTTATAAATTGAATAACTTACTGTAAGTATAGCGGGTTGAGTATTTTTAGTTAATTGCAATTCATCCTCAGGTCCCTCTAAAATTAATTTTGATATAGGGAATTTTAATTTTTCATCAGCCTGGCTAAAGATTTCTTTTACAAGATCATAATTATTATAAAATTCAGATCCCATACCTACAACTTGAGAACCCTGTCCTGGAAATAATAATGCGCTCATTTTATAAGTTAAATCAATAATTATTAGTATTGATATAACTATTCAATATAGTATAAACCCCTCTTTATAAATAATAATTAAATTTAATTAACATAACATTATATGGCTTTTTACGAGAATACTATTGTTGCTAAACAGGATCTAGCTGAAAAAGACTTAAAAGTTATTAAAGATAAATATAATGAAATTATTAACAAAAACTCAGGAAAAGTTTTAAAAATTGAAGAATGGGGTTTGTTAAACCTTGCTAATAAAATTAGACATTATAAGAAAGGTTTTTATATTCATTACAAATTTGAAGGCGATAATAAAACCCTTAATGAAATAGAAAAAAAAATTAAAGTTGATAATACCATTATTCGACATTTAACTGTGAAATATAAACAGCTAGATATGAAAAATGAGTTCTTTAAAAAAGAAAAATAATTATGAAAAGAAGAAACAAGAAATTTCAGAAAAAAAGTTCCAACTCATTAAATAAACTAAGTCTATTTCAAAAAAATGATGGAAAATTTTCAAGAAAATGTCCTTTATCAATTAAAAACGCTCCAATAGTAGATTATAAAAATATTAATTTATTAAAAAAATATATCTCTGATAACGGGAAAATTATTTCGTCAAAAATAACTTCCGTTTCTTTTAGTAAACAAAAAAAATTAACACGAGAAATAAAAAAAGCAAAAATTTTAGCGTTGTTATAGTATGGAAATAATTTTACTCGAAAATATACTAAATCTTGGAAATATTGGTGACAAAGTTACCGTCAAAAATGGTTATGGTAGAAACTTCCTTTTAAAGCACGGTAAAGCGCTAAGATTTAATAAAGAAAATCTTGATTTTGTAAATAAAAAAAAAGACGAGTTGAATAAAAAAAATACAGAAGTTAAAAATAAATTTAAAGAAATAGCAAAATTAGTTAACAATAAAACCTTTATTTTTTTCAAAGAAAGTAAAGAAAATGGCGAACTTTATGGGTCAATTAAACCAAAAGAGATTTCTAATATTATTAAGGAAAAAAGTAAAGCTGAAGTAAATGCCTCTCAAATTATTTTAAAAAATGAGTTGAAAAAAATAGGTACATATAAAGTTGATATTAATTTTCACTCAGAGGTAAAAGCTTCAATATCTATTAAAATCGACAAAATACAGTCAAAATAACTTTTCCACAATTTAAGAAAAACAGTGTGTAACTTTTTTCTTTAAAGCCTATAACTTTAACATATTATAATTAAGTGAAAGAAATTATTCCGATTAAAAAAGTTGATAATAAACAACCCTCAAATCTAGAAGCTGAGCAGGCATTATTAGGATCAATATTAATTAATAATGATATAATCGATGAAATTTCCCCAATAATTACTTCGGCGACTACTTTTTATGATCCTGCACATATTAAGATATTCGAAGTTATTCAAAATTTGAATAATAAGGGAATGATAGCAAATCCTATAACTTTAAAAAATTTTTTTGAAAAAGATAATATGTTAGAAGATGTTGGTGGAACTGAATATCTTGTAAAACTAACAAGATTTTCGGGCTCAGCAAAACAAGCAATTGATTATGCAAAAATTGTTCATGAAATGTATCTTAGAAGAGAACTTGTTTTAATTTCTGATAAATTAAATGCTGATACTCTTAACGCAAATTCTCAAGAACAAAATGCAGAAAATATCATTGAAAGCACGGAAAAATCTCTTTTTGATCTTGCTGAGAGAGGAAGTTTTTCACAATCATTTTTAAAATTTAATGTAGCTTTAGACCAAACAATTGAAATGGCGACTTTGGCAATGAAAAGCGATCAAGGATTAGTTGGTGTGCCTACTGGTTTAACTGATCTGGATGAAAAATTAGGTGGCTTGCATAAATCTGATTTAGTCATTTTAGCTGGTAGACCCGGTATGGGTAAAACGGCGCTAGCTACTAATATAGCTTATCATGCTGCTCAAAATCTTTTAAGTCGACAGGAAAAATCTTCGATAGCTTTTTTTTCTTTAGAAATGTCGTCAGAACAATTGTCTACTAGAATTTTATCAGAGCAAGCAAGAATAAAATCAGATGATATTAGAAGAGGTAAAGTTACGGAAACTGAAATAAATAGATACATTGAAACCTCAAGAAATATTTATAATCTTCCATTATACATTGATGAAACTCCTGCAATTACAATCGCAACATTAAGTAATAGAGCCAGAAGGATTAAAAGATTATTTGGATTAAGCTTAATAGTGGTTGATTATATTCAACTTATGAGATCACATAACACAAATAATAGAGGAGATAATAGAGTCCAAGAAGTTTCTGAGATCACTCAAGGTTTAAAAGCATTGGCTAAAGAACTTAAAGTTCCAGTTTTAGCGTTATCTCAGTTATCCAGAGCTGTTGAATCAAGAGATGATAAAAAGCCTCAGTTATCGGATTTAAGGGAGTCAGGTTCAATTGAACAAGATGCTGATGTTGTAATGTTTGTGTATAGAGAAGCTTACTACTTAGAGAATAAACAACCAAAATTAGGATCCATCGAGCATGCAGAATGGCAATCGAAAATGAACGATGTAAATGGTTTGGCAGATATAATTTTAGGAAAGCAAAGGCACGGTCCTACTGGTACTGTTAAAGTTGAGTTTGAGGGAATATATACAAAATTCAAGGATTTAAGGAAAAATTAGCGCTAATTTTTTCTTTAGTTATAATAAAATTCAGATATATCTGAAATATCCTGATGTTTACTGAAATTTATAAAAAATTAGTAATAGATTTTCCAAAGTTAATACTTTTTTTTTTAGTAATTTTATTTGGTTTATCAATTTATCAGGCTAAAAACTTTAATTTGGATGCGTCTTCAGATGCATTACTTTTAGATGGAGACCCTGATCTCAAATACTTAAGAGAGGTTAATCAAACCTACGGATCTAAAGATTTTTTAGTTTTAACTTATACTCCTATTGCAAGTTTTACAGAAAAAGAAACGATTCTAAATCTGCAATTACTTAAATCTAAAATTGAAAAATTAAGTTGGGTAGATAATGTAGTAACATTAATTGATGTGCCTCTTTTAAAAAGCTCCGATGAAGGTTTAATGGATAGACTTAAAAATTTCAAAACTTTAGCACATCCAGAAATTGATCGTAAAAGAGGTTTTGATGAAATATTGAATAGTCCAATATATAAAAATTATGTTGTTAGCGAGGATGGTAAAACTTCAGGGATAGTTGTTTATCTTAAAAAAGATGAGAGATTAAATGAATATATAAAAATTAAAGATAAGTATTTTGCTCAATCAAACGAGTCAGGTTTATCAAAAGATGAAAGGGTAAATTATAAAAAATTTATCAAAGAATATGAGGAATATAAAAATTTATACAATTTAAGAAATCACCAAAATATAACTGAAATAAGGGATGTCATAAATAAATACGGTGAGAGTGCTAAGATTTATCTTGGAGGCATACCAATGATAGCAGATGATATGATGAGTTTTATTAAAAGCGATATTATAGTTTTTGGAATAGGTGTATTTTTATTTATCATACTTACTCTTTGGTTAATTTTTAAAAATTTTAAGGGGGTTTTAATACCATTACTAGGATGTGGTACCTCAGTAGTTTTTATGATTGGGTTACTTGGTTTTTTAGGTTGGAAAGTAACTGTGATTTCCTCAAACTTTATTGCGTTAATGCTTATATTAAATATGGCAATGAACATTCACGTGACTGTAAGGTATTTACAGTTAAGAAAAGAATTTCCGGAATTAACAAAAAATGAAGCAATTCTTGAAGCATCCAAAAAAATGATGCTTCCAATACTCTATACAGTTTTAACAACAATATGCGCTTTTTTATCCTTAGTTTTTAGTGGAATTAAACCAATTATAGACTTTGGATGGATGATGACTTTGGGTTTATTAGTTTCTTTAACGGTAACTTTTTTATTATTACCTTCGTTATTAAATTTATTTTCCACAAATAATGATGTTAACATAAAGAGTACAGAAAAATCTCTTATAACATCTGCCCTTGGTAGTTTCACTAAAAATAATGAAATTTTAATTTTTGGTTCAGTAATAATAATCTTTTTAGTGAGCATTGTGGGAATTTTCAAGCTTGAGGTAGAAAATAGTTTTATCAATTACTTTGATAAAGAAACTGAAATTTACAAAGGTATGAAAAAAATTGATGATGATTTAGGAGGTACTACTCCACTTAATGTAATTTTAAAATTTCCAGTTAAAAAAGACAAAAGTTTAGACGATGACGAGTTTTCAGAGTGGGAAGAGGATGAAGATAAAAATGAAGACAAAGCAAAGTATTGGTTCACTAGGGATAAGATGAATAAGATACTAAAAGTACACGATTATTTAGAGTCTTTACCAGAAATTGGAAAGGTTTTGTCATTTGGATCGATTTTAAGAGTTGCAGAGGATTTGAATGAAAAAAAATTACAAAGTTTAGAAATTGCGGTTCTTTACAGTAAAATTCCTAAATCTATAAAGAAGGAAATAGTTACACCGTATATATCTGTTGATAAAGACGAGGCTAGAATAAGTGTAAGAATTAAAGACTCTCTTGAAAATTTAAGAAGAGATGATCTGATTAAAAAAATTGACGCTGATTTAAATAATCAACTTGGTTTAAAAAAAGATGAATACAAATTAACTGGAGTCTTAATATTATTTAATAATCTACTGCAAAGTTTATTTAAGTCACAAATACTCACTTTAGGGATTGTTATGTTTGGAATATTTTTAATGTTTTTTGTTCTGTTTAGAAATTTAATTATCTCGTTTATAGGTATAGTTCCAAATTTTATTGCTGCTTTTTTTATTCTTGGAATAATAGGATTATTGGGTATCCCATTAGATATGATGACCATTACTATAGCAGCTATAACAATAGGTATAGCTGTAGATAATAGCATCCATTATATTTATAGATTTAGAGAAGAATTTAAAAAAATTAAATTATATAATGAAACTTTAGACAAATGTCATAGTACTGTTGGAATTGCGATTCTTAATACTTCGATAACTATAGTTTTCGGTTTTTCAATTTTAGTACTATCAAATTTTATTCCAACAATTTACTTTGGGGTATTCACAGGGCTAGCTATGTTATTAGCGATGATTTCTGTTTTAACACTGTTACCAAAATTAATAATACTCCTTAAACCGTTCGGAGATGAGGAGAAAAAATTAATATAATGGTTGATGCTATTAATGATTTTTTTAATAAAATTAATTTATTTGATTTAATATTTTTAATAATTTTAAGTTACAGTGTAATACAGTGTTTTTTTAAGGGTTTTACCTTAAGTTTAATTTCATTTATGAAGTGGGTTTTATCTACAATAGTCACTATTATTTTAGTGCCAAAATTACAGCCCATAGTAAGTAAATATATTGAGTCTGAATTCGTAAATAACTTGGGTTTGGGAATAGCAATTTTTATAATTAGTTTATTTTTAATGATATTAGTCGGAAAAGCATTAAGTAGAGTGGTAACTTGGACTGGTGTGGGTTTTATTGATAAGACATTCGGATTTTTGTTTGGTTTTTTTAAGGGTTATATAGTGTGTGTATGTTTATATTCTATTTTAAATTGGTTTTATCCTTACCAGAATTGGGGTATATCAGTTGAAAAGGCTTTTTCATTTAATTTGATTAACAAGGGAAGTAAAATACTAATAGAGGAGTTTCCGTCGAGCGAGGATTTTATTGATACTAAGGAAAAAATTGAAAAAATATAAGGCTGATAAGCTAAGAGAAGAATGCGGTATTTTCGGTATTTCAAGCCACGTAGATGCTTCAGCTGTAGTCGCTCTAGGTTTGCACGCTTTGCAACATAGGGGTCAAGAAGGATGTGGTATTGTTTCGTTTGATGGTAAAAATTATCACTCTGAGAAAAGACAAGGTCTAGTTGGAGATCATTTTACAAATCCTGAAACGTTAAAAAAATTACCTGGTAATTTTGCTATAGGTCATAACAGATATTCTACAACTGGTGAAACTTCTTTAAGAAATATTCAGCCTTTTTTTGCTGATTTGCATATTGGTGGATTGAGTATTGCTCACAATGGTAATTTAACAAATGCGCTTACCTTAAGGGAAGCTTTGGTAAAAGATGGTGCAATTTTCAGAACTACAAGCGATACGGAGACCATAGTTCAGCTTATAGCTAAATCAACTCGAGAAAAATTTACTGATAAATTAATTGATGCTCTTTTTCAAATCCAGGGAGGATTCTCGTTAATATGTATGACAAATAAAAAATTAGTTGGAGTAAGAGATCCATATGGAATAAGGCCTTTGGTCATTGGTAAATTAAAAAATTCTTTTGTATTTGCGTCTGAAACTTGCGCCCTTGATATTGTTGGAGCAAGATTTTTAAGAGAGGTTGAAAATGGTGAAATTGTTATTATCGAAAATGGAAATATTAAATCAATAAAACCTTTTCCAAAACAAAAACCTAGACCGTGTATTTTTGAATATATTTATTTTGCAAGGCCAGATAGTCTGATAAATGATAAATGTGCCTACGAATATAGAAAAAATTTAGGTGCCGAATTAGCAAAAGAAACTGATTTGGATGCAGATCTTGTTGTTCCAGTTCCAGACTCTGGCGTCCCTGCGGCTTTAGGGTATGCAGAATATTCAAAAAAGAAATTTGAATTGGGACTTATAAGAAATCACTATGTCGGCAGAACTTTTATAGAACCAACTCAAAGTATTAGAAGCTTAGGCGTAAAACTTAAGCTTAGCCCAACTAAAACTATAGTAAAAAATAAATCAATTATACTTATAGATGACTCTCTTGTAAGAGGCACAACGTGTCTTAAAATTGTGAATATGTTATATGATGCTGGTGCTAAAGACGTTCACGTAAGGATAGCTTGCCCAGAAATAAAATATCCAGATTATTATGGAGTAGATATGCCAACCAAAGAAGAATTACTCGCATATAAAAAAAATAATAAAGAAATGTGTAATTATATTAAGGCAAAGAGCTTAAAATTTTTAAGCATTAAAGGATTGTATGAAGCATTGATAGGAGAAAAAAGAAATTCAAATTATCCTCAATTTAGTGACCACTATTTTACAGGAGATTACCCAATTAAACCTCATGATAATTTACAAGGTCTTAAAATAAAACAGCTATCTTTATTAAGTGGAAAATCTGTAACTTAATCTACGATTATTAATTTATTTTTAGAATTTAAATAAACCAACGAACTATCAATAAATATTGGGATTGAATTTACGCTCTCTTTCAATTTTTGAATAGAGCTTATATTACCATCCATATCAACTTGTATTATATAAGAGTTTTTTAAAAAAATATAAATTTGGTTATTTACTAAAATCATACTTTCTAAAAATATTTTTTTTTTTTTCGTATTTAAAAAGTCAGCAACTTTTTGATTTAGATCGTATGAATAAATCGTTTTTCCACTATTTAAATCCATTGCTACTAAAAAGCTTTTGTTTGTAATCAAAAACAAATAATTTTTGTGTATTATTGGTTTCACATCTGGTGGAAAATTTTTTTTAAATACAATTGCTCCATTATCTATATCAATCGCAAAAGTTTCATTGTTTGAAGAAATAATGGCAAGTTCACCGTTATTTATAACCTGTGTACCTAAAAATAAATTACTTGGATTTACATCAAATGATTTGTTTAGATTTAAAAACCATCTCATTTTCATCGAGTTTAAATTTATCGAGTATATTGAACCGTATGTATTTAGAAAAAGCAGTGTTTCATCACTTATAGATAAATTATTCACAAATTGATTTTTCACAATAGTTTCCTCGGTTGGAAAGAGTTTAATTATATTTCCGTTTTTTTTATCAAAAAAATATAAATTATTATTCTGATCAGAAGTTATTAACTTATTCTTAAACAATTTGAGATTTGATCTGAAGGGAATTTTATAATTCTTTGCCCATAATATTTTTTCCTCTACGTAATTATAAGCGTATAAATAGCCAATATTATCAGCAACATAAATAACTTCATTTTCTGCAATTATGTTTAAAAATTTTTTTATTTTTTTAAATTTTTTTTTGTAAAAATTAAATTTTGATAAAACTTTATTTTCATTAATTGAAAAGACTATTAAATTTCCTTTTTCGTTAGTAAAAATAAAATTATTTTGATTAAATAAAACTGGTTGATTTGTAGTACTTCTTGACAGTTTTTTACTTTTAAAAATTATTAAGTTCTGGTTTTTATATTTAAAATTTTCAGAATTGTTGCCTTGATTATAATAGATATCATTCCATTGTTGGCTTATTAGAGTATTACCAGATTTAAATATGAAATCATTTTTTTTTGGTATTATTTCACTATATGGATCTTTTGAAGAGGATAAAATCTTAAAGTTTTGTTCTAACTTTGTTTCTTTGTTTGAAATTTGATTTATATTTTTCCAAATACCAGTTTTATCATCAAATGAGCAATTATTTAAAATGAACAAAAATATTAATAAAAAAAATTTCATAAATTTTTATTAATTTAAAAAATTTTGCGCTAACGATTTATATTTTGAATTATTATCTATTAACTTTTTCAATAACTCATTCCCTTTTTCAGTTTCAGAAATTTTTATTAAATACAAAGCTTTTTTAAAAATTAATAAATCTCTTTGATCTTCAGATAAATTTATCTCCTCCACAATTCTGAAATAATCTAAAATTTTAACTTCATTTTTTTCTAAGTCATTATCTAAAATGGAACCAAGAGCTAAAATTGAGTAAAATTTATTTTTACTCAATATAATTTCTTCAAATATTTCCTTTGACTTAGTCTTATTTTCTTCAACTAGTTTTAACCCTGCCTCAATATATTTCTCTGATATAAGGGAGTTTTTTTTATCTGTATTTATATTCCAAAAAATAAAGAAAAATAAAATTAGAAAAAATACACTAAAAAAAATTAATAGCTTTATCTTGTTTTCTTTCCAAAAAAAATTTAATTTATCAATAATATCTCTCTTATTTTCTATATTTTGTTCCATTTAAAAAATTATTAGTTGACGGAAATTTATTTAATTTTACTTCCCTAGTATATTTTTTCACAGCTTTTTCAATTATTCTGTCTAAATTTAAGTATTTTTTCACAAATTTTGGATAAAAACCGCTTAATCCTATCATATCATCTGTTACTAAGATTTGTCCGTCACAATTACTTGAAGATCCTATTCCAATTGTAGGAATTTTTAAACTTGAAGTGATAATTCTTGAAGCCTTTGGCGTTATACACTCTAACACTATTGAGAAAGCCCCAGCTTTTTCAATAGCTAGTGCCTCGTTTAATAGTTTTTTAATTGAGAACGATGAAGTACCTTCTAGCTTAAATTTTTTTTTAAATTGTGGTGTATATCCTATATGACCCATCACAGGTATTTTTTTATCTATAAGTGACCTAATAATTTTAGAGTTTCTAGAATTACTCTCTAATTTTACTGCATCACACTTGGTTTTTTTCATAATTAGTTTGGCATTTTTTAATGCAGTTTTTTTATTTTTGTAGGTATTTTTCGGCATATCAACAACTAACAAAGATTTTTTGACGCCTTTTTTTACGCTCAAAGTATGTTGAATTATATTATCTAAAGTAATTTTATGGGTATTATCAAATCCATATAAGACGCTAGCCATAGAGTCTCCTACAAGAATAATATCACAGTAACGGTCAAGAATTTTAGCAAAGCTTTTTGAATATGCAGTCAAACTTACTATTTTTGACTTATTTTTTTTATTTAAAATCCGTCTAATTTTTTTATTTATCATTCTAGTTCAATAGTACTTGGAGGTTTGGAAGTAATATCATAAACAACTCTATTTATACCCTTTACATTATTAACAATTTTATTGGAAATCACATCTAAAAAATTTTTTGGAAAATTAAAGTAATCTGCGCTCATACCGTCTTCTGAAATGACGGCTCTTAACAAGCATATATTCTCATAAGTCCTTGAGTCTCCCATTACTCCAACTGTTTTAATTGGAAGCAAAGCAGCGTAGGCTTGCCAAATTTTATCATATAAATTATTTTTCTTTAATTCATTAATATAGATATAGTCTGCTTCTTGAAGTATATTAATTTTTTCTTTTGTAATATTACCAAGAATTCTAATAGCTAAACCAGGTCCAGGAAAAGGGTGTTTATAGTTTATTTTACCAACGAGTCCTAAAGATTTTCCCAGAATTCTTACTTCATCTTTAAAGAATTCTTTTAAAGGTTCAATAAGTTTTAAATTCATTTTTTTTGGTAATCCTCCAACATTGTGATGTGATTTTATTTTTGATGTTTTGCTCCCTGTCGAAGACTTACTTTCTATTATGTCAGGATAAAGTGTTCCTTGAGCTAAAAATTTGATATTTTTTGTCTTTTTAGCCTCTTTTTCAAAAATTTTAATAAAAAGATTTCCTATTATTTTTCGTTTTTTTTCTGGATTAGAGATATTTTTTAATTTTTTCAAAAATAAATTTGATGCATTAATTAATCTAACATTAAGTTTATATTTTTTTTTAAAAATTTTATACGTATATTTGAATTCATTTTTTCTCATCAGCCCTGTATCAACCATAACACATATTAGATTTTTTTTTATTGCTTGATTGACTAATAATGCAACAACACTACTATCTACTCCACCGGAAAGAGCACAAATGACTTTTTGGTTTTTTACTGTTTTTTTAATATCTTTTATTAACCTTTGTTTTTGAGATACAATGTTCCACTTTTCTTTAATTTTACAAATTCTAAATACGAAATTTTTAAATATTTGATTTCCATTATCTGTATGTGTTACTTCTGGGTGAAACTGCACGCCATAAATTTTTTCTTTTGAGTTTTCAATAATAGTTAGTCTAGAGTTTTTGGTGGAAGCAATAATTTTAAATGATTTAGGTATCTTAACTACTGCATCCTCGTGGCTCATCCATACAGATTTTTTTTTATTAAGATAATTATGCGTAAGTAATGATTTTTTTTTTTTAAATAAAAAAGCTCTTCCAAATTCACGTCTCTTCTTTGAAGGTTTAATCTTTCCGCCGAATAATTTAGCTATAAGTTGTAAACCATAACAAATACCTAGTATTGGTATTTTCTTTTCAAAAATTTTTTTGGGTACTCTTTGAAATTTTTTTTTCGTAACGGTTGATGGCCCACCTGAAAAAATAATTCCTTTAATATTTTTATAGTCGTCTATTTCTGATATTTTGTTAGATGGGATTACCTCTGAATATACACCTAAATCTCTTACCCTTCTTGCAATTAGTTTTGTTATTTGAGAACCAAAATCAATAATTAGGATTTTATCTTTATTATTATGAAATTGCATTTACTTTTTAGATAAATTTTCAATTTCTATTTTAAGATTTTTACTTTGTTTGCAAAGCTTTTTACAAAATGTAATTAATTTATTGTTTAATTCCTTGCTTTTCTTGTAGTCAGATATCTCTAACATTAGTTTAGCTAGATTAAATACTGCTTCCTCATTTTTTGGATTTAGTAAAATTACTGTTTTTAAATTCTGTTCCTCTAAATCTTTTTTATCTAAATTTCCGTATATTTTTGATAAAAATAGATAAGAGAGCTCACTTTTTGGATTAAAGACGATATCTTGTTCAAATTTGAATTTAGCTTCATTAAATTTTTTATTTTTATATAAATTCAAGCCCTCCTCAAAATACTGAGTGTTGGCATTTACTAAATTTGATGAGGAAATTAAAATCAAGATAATTATTAAAAATCTGAAAATCATAATTTAAAATTTATTGTTTTTTGAGTCATTTCAACACTATGCACCATACTTTCATAAAATCCAGCTTTTGTAATTTTAATAAATTTGGCATTTTTTGATATTTCAGCTAAATTTTTTGCGCCAATATATCCCATTGATGAACGCAAACCTCCTTGTAATTGATAAATAATTTTTGATACATTTCCTTTAAACTCTACTCTTCCTTCTACACCTTCGGGAACAAATTTCGACTTATCTTTGAATTTTTTTTGAAAATATCTATTAGCTGAACCAGATGACATTGCACCAATAGATCCCATTCCCCTATATTGTTTATAAGTTTTTCCCTTAATACTAAATTTTTTCCCTGGACTTTCATCGGTGCCCGCAAATATAGATCCCATCATTATTGCATCAGCGCCAGCAGCTAATGCTTTTGCAATATCACCAGAAAATTTAATTCCACCATCTGAAATAATTTTAATCTTTTTATTTTTTAAAGCTTTTTTGACTTCCATAATAGCAGATATTTGTGGCACACCAATTCCAGCTACCATTCTCGTAGTACAAATTGATCCAGGACCAATTCCAACTTTTATAATATCGGCTCCAGAATTATATAATTTTTTTGCAGCCTCCCCTGTTGCAATATTGCCTACACATAATGGTATAGATTTTTCATCTTTTTTTAACTTGGCTAAAATTTCTAAAACTTTTTTACTGTGACCGTGTGCAGTATCAATTACAATTAAATCGCAACCATTTGATATTAAAGACTTAGCTCTTTCTACATCTGCTTTATTTGTACCAATAGCGGCACCTACTAACAGATTTCTTTTTTTTACTTTTGCTATTTCTTTTGTTTGATCTTTAATACTTAAATTACGATGAATTATTCCTATTCCACCGGCCTTACCAATTGCTATTGCCATCTTCGACTCTGTGACCGTATCCATAGCAGAAGATAAAAAAGGTACTTTTAAATTTATTTTTTTTGTTAATCTAACCGAAACATCTGTATCAGACGGAAGAACATCTGAATATTGCGGGAGCAAAAGTACATCGTCAAAGGTTAGGGATTCTTTAATTGATACCATATAAACTTATATACAATTTTTAAAATTTATAAAGTCTTTAAAATCTTGCAATGTAAATAAGTTTCTTTTGATTCTTTTCTGCTAGACGAGGGCTTTAAAAAATTTACTATTTTAAATAAAGATTTAGCTTGATTCTTTACCTTTATAAAATCTTCACCCATAAATAGTTTTGACACGAATACTCCGTTATTGTTAAGAATTTTAGAGGAAAATTCGATTGCTTCTGAACATAATTCGTTGGTTCTAATAGAATCAAGCGATTTGTTGCCTGTGGTGTCTGCGGCCATATCGGAGATAACAATATCTAAGTTCTCTTGAAAATAGTTTGTTATCTTTTCTTTTGTGGTTGTATCAAAAATATCACAATTTAAAAATTCTACATTATTTATTGGCTCCATTGGTTTTATATCAATAGATAAAATTTTTCCACTATGAATCATATTGCTTGCAACTTGAGACCAGCCGCCAGGACTAGAACCTAGATCCAATAATTTTGAATTATTTTTGATAAATTTAAATTTTTTGTTAAGTTCGATTAATTTAAAAGATGCCCTCGACCTATAACCCAATATTTTCGATTTTTTAAAAAAAGGATCTCTGTTCTGTTTAACTTTCCAAGTATTACTTTTTTTTATTTTTTTTGATTTTTTCATTACAAAATATCTTCATGGTCCTCATCAGATATTTTTGTAGAATATTTTTTTTGCTGATTTCGATAGATTACAATACTTACTGGTATTGATATTAAATAAACGATACCAAAAATTAAAAGAGTTTCGAAGGTATAAAATAAAAGTGCAATAAATATTATTCCAGCAGCTAGTAATAAAAATGCAGTAGTTTTTGAAGAAATAGATATTTTTTTTAAAGAAAGAGTTGGAATTTTGCTTACTAACAGTAGTGCTATCAAAACTGTTAGATAGGGTGTTAGAATTTTCACATTAATGTCAAAATTAAGATTTGTAAGCTCATAAATTAGTGGCATTAAAATCAAAATACCTCCTGCAGGAGATGGAATTCCCTCGAAGAAATTATTTTTCCATACTTGTTGATTGTCAATTTTAGTTAGATTGAATCTGGCTAGTCTAATGACGCAACAAACAGAATAAACTAAAGCTATCGCCCATCCAAGTTTACCGTATGTATTAAGATCCCAAAAGTATAATATTAAGACTGGAGCTATTCCGAAACTTACGAAATCTGTAAGAGAGTCTAATTCTTTTCCAAATTCAGAAGTTCCTTTAATAAGTCTTGCTACCCTTCCATCTAAAGCATCTAAAATTGCCGCGAGTAAAATAAGCGTAACTGCTAAACTAAAATTGCCATCTATAGAAAACTTAATGGAGCTGATTCCAAGACAAACACCTCCTAAAGTAAGAATATTTGGTAATAAGTACCTTGTTTTTTTTGATGACACTAATTTAAATTTCTTATTATGTTCCATTATTCTGAAGCAATTAAACTTTCACCTGAAACTACGTTTTGTCCTATTTTAGCTAATACTTTTTTATTTTTAAAATATAAATCGACTCTACTTCCAAATCTTATCATTCCTATTCTGTCACCCTGTTTTAATTCTTGTCCTTGTTCAACATCGCAGACAATTCTTCTTGCAATTAATCCTGCAATCTGAACAATTATAATTTCTTCTCCATTTTTGCTAAGCTTAACTTTAAAATAATTTCTTTCATTTTCTTCACTTGCTTTATCTAAAGATGCATTCAAAAACTTTCCTGGTTTATAATATATCTCCTCTACTTTGCCTGTAGATGGAACCCTGTTTACATGACAATTGAAAACATTCATAAAAATACTTACTTTTGTGTATGTTGTATTTTCCAATCTTAATTCTTCTGGACCGGATCTCTCAGAAATATCCGTAATCAAGCCATCAGCGGGACTGACCAGATAAGTATCGTCATCGATTGAGTATCTTTCTGGATCACGAAAAAAGTAATAAACCCATATTGTTATAATTATTAAAACTAATCCTAAAAACTTAGAAAAGAATAAAACTATAAATGTTATTAGTATGGAAATAGCTAAAAATTTGTAGCCTTCTTTGTGGATCTTTGGAAAAATTGTATTAAACATAATTTTAAGTTTGCTTAATTTTTCTTAATATGTATAAAAATCTAAGTTTATCAATCAATATTTTATGGCAAAAATTAAAGTTAAAAATCCGGTAGTTGAGTTGGATGGTGACGAAATGACAAGAATTATATGGTCATTTATCAAAGATAAGCTAATTAAGCCATATCTTGAAATAAATCTAAAATATTATGATTTAGGAATGGAGAGTAGGGATAAAACAGGTGACCAAATTACAGTAGATGCGGCAAATGCAATCAAACAGCACGGTGTTGGTGTAAAATGTGCAACAATCACCCCAGACGAGGCTCGTGTAAAAGAATTCAAATTAAAGAAAATGTGGAGATCTCCGAATGGAACCATTAGAAATATCTTAGGTGGTACAGTCTTTAGAGAGCCAATTATTTGTAAAAATGTTCCAAAACTAGTTCCAGGGTGGACGCAACCAATAGTAATTGGAAGACACGCTTTCGGTGATCAATATAGAGCCACAGACTTTCTTATTCCAGGAGAAGGAAACTTAGAAGTTAAATGGACTTCGAAAGATGGAAAAGACAAAAAAGAATTTAAGGTTTTCAATTTTCCAGGGTCTGGAACCGCGCTAACAATGTATAATTTAGACGAGTCTATTAAAAATTTTGCTAGAGCGTGTATGAATTACGGTTTAGAAAGAAAATGGCCAGTTTATCTTTCAACTAAAAATACAATCCTTAAAGCTTACGACGGAAGATTTAAAGATCTTTTTCAGGAAGTTTTCGAACAAGAGTTTTTAGATAAGTTTAAAAAACTAAACATCTCATACGAACATAGATTAATTGATGATATGGTAGCTTGTGCGATGAAATGGAATGGTGGTTATATATGGGCATGTAAAAATTATGATGGTGACGTGCAATCAGACACTGTTGCTCAGGGATTTGGATCTTTAGGATTGATGACCAGTGTGTTAATGACTCCAGATGGCAAAACAGTTGAGTCCGAAGCTGCTCATGGAACTGTGACTAGGCATTATAGAATGCACCAAGATGGAAAAGAAACTTCTACTAACCCTATTGCATCAATTTTTGCTTGGACAAGAGGTTTGGCTCATAGAGGAAAACTTGATGGAAATGATGATCTAATAAAATTTTCGTCTAATATTGAGGAAGTATGTATCAAAACTGTTGAGAGCGGTTCAATGACGAAAGACTTGGCAATTTTGATTGATAAGTCTGCAAAGTACCTAACAACAAATCAATTCTTAGAAGCTATTGATGGAAATTTAAGGAAAAAACTTAACTAATTTTTTTTGATATTTCTTTAAAGGCCTCTTCAATTTTATCTTTATCTACACCACCTGCTTGCGCAAAATCTTTTCTGCCACCACCTCCCTTGCCTCCCAAAATTACTGCAGCTGATTTTACTAAATCAACAGCATCATATTTTGTTGTTAAATCTTGAGAA
>MDTG01168828.1_pt1 | contig 27760 bp, 22 predicted proteins | sample 811421 | NCBI WGS metagenome assembly MDTG01 (sample SAMN05326645, study PRJNA326480) | marine metagenome | isolation source: seawater | place: Pacific Ocean: South East | collected 2011
CCATTTTAATAAATCCTTTTTTTTGTTAACATTAATAGCATTAATTTTTTTAAATATTTTAAAATCTTCTAATCCAATTTTGAATATTTCTCTGTAACTATTATATATGGCAATAGAATTAATACAATCGTCATTAAAAAATAAATATTCGCTTTCTTTGATTAATAAGTCTTTATGTAATTTATAAATATTTTGCAAAGAATTTGAAATATTCATTTGCCACTTTTGCTCTGAAGCTAAGCCAAAGTGAACACTAGAAACTAAATCCGACTGAATATCTCCAGTGATAGGATTTTCTCCTGCATTTTCAACTTGAAATGACAAACCGTTACTATTTCCAATAGACTTTTCCATCTTTACTTCACGTCCATTTTGAAGTATAAAGGTACCTCTGCTTGTAATGAAAGGCATAGTAATGATTTGACTTTTCATAAAAACACAGTTTCTCAAAGTATCCAATCGATTACCTCGATCTTCAAATGTGATATCGTCACTTCTTAAATAAGGATAATTAACAGCTAAAAAACCTTCATAATAAATACTTGCTCTTGCAGTGCTATTATCATACTTATAACCTGGTATATGAAGAGATAAAAATCTCTCAGCATATTTAAAGTCTAATAAGTTATTATGTGTTTCTATCAAAGAATTATTTTCAATATCTTTATAAGGACTTTTAATACTCTCTTCAAATTGTATTAAAAACTTCTTTACCTCTTCTTTTAAAAACGAAGATTCATCAGTTTTCTTTTTAGAAAATATAAAAGGTTTTTGGTATTCCCTATCCAATTTTTCCTCAATTAATTTCTTTTTTAAATTTAATAGAGATTTACATTTTGAATTAAGATTATCTGGAGAAACAACATAAAATATCTCTATACTTCCAGTATAAGGTATTCTTTTATTTATACAAGTTTTAAAATCAATAAATGGTGGATGAATAATATAAAAAACATATGATAAGTTTTCTTTAGTTTGATTGTGAATATTAGTAATAATATCCTTATTAATTAAATATCTATTTAAAATGGACAACAATGAAGGATCATCTTTAATATTTAATTTTTTTAATATCAAATGTAATCCCTTATCCTTTCTCTCTAATGGATGTAATTCACTCTGAAGAAAATTTTGATTAAAATCCTTAATTGAATCATTAGATACATGAACAGCAAATGTTCTTTGTTGCACAAAAGTTGAATAATTTTTCATAAAAATAAATGATGAATATAAAAAATTGCTTACATTTTAACTATTATTTTTATTACTAGAAATGTTATTATTTAATAATAGTTCTATGGAACAAATTAATTGAAAATTGGGTAAATAAATTGAATTTTTAATTTCATTTACAGGTATCATAATTTGCTTTTGTGTTATACCATACACATCTTCAAATGAATTATTTCCTTCTAGTAAAGATAACTTATCAATTTCCTTTAAACTAATTAATTGATTTTTAAATTTTCCCCCTAAAATAAAAATATCTTTTTTATTTTTTAACCATAACAAAAATGTTTTTATCAAATTTCTGCTATTAATATTTTTAAAAGCAATATAAAAGATAGGACCATGAATCATAGTTTTCATTTTTGTTAACCCGACATCGTTTAAAACTTTACGACTTATAGTATTTTTAATAATCTTAAACTGAATATTATTTTTCAAAAAATTCATATTCAACTCTTCATTTTGATTAGATATAAATTTAAAAACATCTTGTTTTAATTCATTCAATGATGAGTAATTTATATCATCTAAATGATTATAATTAATAACAAGAACAAGATCATTATTCTTGAAATATTCCCTACTATTTGCCATTATAATTGACTTTATGATACTGTTCATAATAATATTAAATTAATAAATAATAAAAAATTTAAATTTTTAAATATAATTCTATGTTGATAGTAGATCATCTTCTATTTCTTTACCATCTATTTTTATTTGTGAATTAAATGATTCTAAAATAAAATGAGAAATATCTTTTTTATCTAATAAACTGTTAATCCAGTCTAAAGAAGCATTCATATTCGCTTTCATTTGAACACAATCCATCGAAGTATTTCCAATAATTATTTGAAAATTACTAGAATAAAATCGTACTTTTTTACTTTTTAATTGCTCTAATTCTTTCTTCATAACCAGAACCTTTTCTTTAGATTCTACTAAAGTACCATTTTGAATCGTTGGCAATAAACCTAATTTGTTTAATTTTCTACTAAAAGGTTTAATAATAGATAACTCACTACGATCTAAGATAATGTAATCTAAAAATAATTTCTTATTTTCAACATCATTAATTATTTGAGACAAAGCTTCAGATTCAGATTTTCTTTTGGAATCAACTAAATAGTTAGAAATATTTTCCATAGTAAATATATTTACAGGACTACCAGGGATATGAGGGAAAAATAAATTCTTTGACTGAGCTTTATTAATTAATAATGTCAAATCATTTTTTTTATTCTTTTTCTTAGAAGATGTTTTTTTAAGACCTTTTGAAAAATATGATGAAGAAAGGTGTACTGATAAAATAATTTGATGATCTATTTCAGTACTAATAGTAGAATGTTTTGAAATAATATATTTTAATAATGACAAATTATGCATAATAATATAATATAATATAATGATATTTAAAAATATAGTTCATTTAACTTTTTAATCGTATTCCTAAAGTAAGACAAGTACTATAAATTGATTTACAAAGAGATAAGTAATCCAAAGTGGGATTATCAATTTTCTTAATTTTAGCAATTTCAAAGATTTCTTTGGGAGTAATTTTAAGATTAAATCCATGAATAGAAGGTCCTTTAGAAATATTAAAATAATTTTTTAGAATATGCGTAACCGATGGTGTTAGTAAATTTATCTTAATTGATTTATCATCAAAAATATCAATTCTAGTAGGGACTATAGTACCAGATTTGTAATTTTTAGTCAAATCATTAAATTCTTTACAGAAACTCATCATATTTAATCCTCGCAAACCTAATGCAGGACCTACAGGAGGTGCAGGACTAGCTTTTCCTGCTTCAATATTCATTTTCAAATATCCAATTTTATGAGACATAAGCAAAAAATAATATAAATAATATAAATAAATTTAATTATGGTTTAAATTTTATACTGTACTATAACTTCAAGCTTCAAGGGAAAAGAGACTTGAACTCTTAACCAATGGTTTTGGAGACCATCACTCTACCTATTGAGCTATTCCCTCGAAGAAAAGAAAAATATAAATAATAATAATAAAGTTTAATATAGGTCAAAAGAAAAATAGATCCATTCATTTTATTTCTGCCGGCGGAGAAAATGGGATTTGAACCCATGGAACATCGAAAATGTTCGCTGGTTTAGCAAACCAGTACCTTAAACCTAACTCAGTCATTTCTCCATCCAGCAAAAATAATAATAAAAAGATAAAAATAACTTCATGAATTAGTTTATTAAAGATGTTTTTTATTTAGTGGAGATGCCGTGTACTGCCCACGGGTATAATTAAATGATAACTCTTTTAAAAGTTATTTTTTAATTATCTAAACTAATATCATCCCCTATTAAAAGATAAAGAGAAAAGGAAAATAATATATAACATAAGTATTAACTTTTATCTTTTTGAACACTTTCATTTTCTTTCACTAAATTAGATTTCTTTAATTCATGACCTTTTTCTATGGCTATTTTTAATAAATAATAATAAAAATATAAAGATTTTTCGGAATTTAAATTAGATGGAATACATTGCCAAAGATTTTTTCCATTTTCTCTAGCAGAAGAAAATCCTATCACAGGAATCCTCATTTGATTAGCTTCTCTTAACATCACCCTGTTTCCTTGTAAACCTATTAAAACAATCATGGATGGTAAAGTACCCATGGAACTAATCCCTAGCGTATTAAATAACACACGCTTTCTCCTTTTTAACTTAGTACCATAAACATTCATGATATTAGTTTTCATTTCGTGAAAATTAGTTAAAAAGCCATTGATCCATTTTCCAGTCATATAATAATGATCATATTTTCTGGCTAATTGTTGGATTTTATAATTTAAAAATTTATTTTTGGTAATAAATAGAATTGGGCCCTCAGAAGCCGATAATGAGAGAGAATAAAACATTATTCTATAAATTTGCAATAAAATATTAATATCATAAATAGCCAAATTATTACGATAACCTCTAATATATTTGACCATATTTTGATGCACATCTTTTTTTGATAGCCCCACATGAACTTCGTATGATAACAATGTCTCTAGAATGGAATCTTTTAAAGAGTTCTCTTCTATTTTATTCATATTTGTATCATCAATCTGCATCATCATTTTTTTATAAGCATAAGAACCAATATCAAATGTTTCAACCTCATTCACTAATGAAGATTGTGTTGACAATTGTCTGCCTAGAAATAAATACATAATTTGTTTAAATATTATAAATAAATATAGTTAATAATAAAATAATTAAATAATAATCGATAATTTATGTATAGTTAATAATATAGGATTAGGATATAAGAAGAAAAATGAAACAAAACACATCGCTAAACTTATTAGATAAGAACGTTCTTTAGAAATTTCATCAAAAGAAAACCAATTCTCAGGAACTGAAAAATACATCCATCGAATAATCTTTAAATAATAAACAGCTCCTAAAACACTTGCAAGAATACCTATTAAAACAAGATATATCAAATCTTCTTTAATAGCAGAGATAAATATATAAAGTTTACTAAAAAATCCCGCTAATGGAGGAATGCCAGCCATAGAAAATAATAAAATGGCTAATATAAATGAATATATTGGTCTAATTCTTCCTAATCCTTTAAAATCATCCATGTTTTCAATTTCACCTTCTGAATAACTCACTTCATAAGTTTCAGAAGATCTTCTTATTGTCCTCATGGACATAATAATTGAAAAAAAAGAAATGCTCATTAATATGTATACAATGATATAAAATAATAAACTTTCGACTCCCTCCATACTACCTGTAGATAATGCTATAAGAATATAACCCACATGACTAATTGCACTGTATGCCAAGAAACGTTTAATTTTAATTTGATATAACGCTCCCAAACTTCCCACAATTAAAGATAAAACAGAACAAATAATTAAAATTATTTGCCAATCAATAATTAAATTATAAAAAGTTGAGTGAAGCACTCTAACTAATAAAGCAAACACAGACAATGATGGAGTTGTTGCAAAGAAAGCTGTCACTATAGTAGGAGATCCTTGATACACATCTGGAACCCACTGATGAAATGGAACAGCATAAATTTTAAATAGTAAACCTATGCATACAAATAATAAACCTACTTTTATACCACCACCAGAAGAAATAAATGAATCATCCATTGAAGTTACTGAGACTAATTTTGCAATGTCTTCAAAATGAGTTGCTCCTGAAAATCCATAAATCATGGATATACCAAACAATAAAAGACCAGAGGAAAAAGCACCTAAAATAAAGTATTTTAATCCAGCTTCTACGGAAAGAACAGAGGTTCTTTTAAAACAAGCCAGAACATATAAGCTTAAACTTTGTAGCTCTATAGCCATATAAAAAGACATCAAATCATGAGAAGAAATGATAAATAACATTCCTAAAAGAGCTAATAAAATTAAAATACTAAACTCGAAGTCGTTTAATTTTTCTTTTTTCAAATAATCCAAAGAAATTAATAGACTCAATAAAGCCGAAGTTAATACTATTAATTTTGTTGCTTGTGTCCATGAATCTATTTTTAATAGTCCATACAAAGAAGTCCCTGAAAAATCAAAAATTCCTTCGTTAACCATTAAATAAATAGACCATCCAATAGTTAAAATACATAACCAGCTAACATTTCTAGATAATATTGGAAAGTTTGCTGAAAATGAAGTACTATTCAAAACTCCATACATTAAAAGTATGCAAATACTTAAAGTGATAAATAATTCCGGTATTAAAACCTGAAAATCATTTCCAAATAATAATAAAAAATCCATAAAATAATAATATAATAATTATGTTCTTTCAAAAGAGAAAATAGTTCTATTAAAATAAAACGAGGTCAGAGAATTTCTCTATAATATAATAATACAATATGATATATGTATTAATAGTTAATACAATTAATTAATGATATATACATTGGATCCAAAAAAATGGAAGGGTAAATACCCATATAAATTGTTAATATTAATAATGGTGTAAAAGTAAACAATTCCCTTCTAGTAATATCATAAAAATGATTAATGTAGGTAACTTTTAAATTACCAAAGACAACTCTATTGTAAAGCCATAAAGAATATGCAGCTCCGGTAATAATTCCAGTTGTCGCCAAAAATGCAACCAATGTATTACTACTAAATGCTCCAATTAAGACTAAAAATTCTCCTACAAAACTGCTAGTTGCCGGCAAACTTAAATTGGCCATTGTAAATACTAAAAATATAGTGGCGAAGACTGGCATAATTTGTACAACTCCCCCATAATATTTAATTAGCCTAGTTTTATGTCGATCATACAATACTCCTATACACATAAATAGTGCGCTAGATACCACACCATGACTTAACATTAACATCATACTTCCTTGCAATCCTTGTATATTTTGACTAAATATTCCGATCGTTACAAAATTCATATGAGCCACTGAAGAATATGCTATGATCCTTTTAAGATCAATTTGTCTTAAAGTAGTCAAAGAACTATATATAATGGCTATAACACTTAATGTAAAAACTAAGGGTGTAAAATAAACACTTGCTTCAGGAAATAAAGGTAAAGAAAATCTTATAAATCCATAACCTCCTAATTTTAATAATACTCCGGCTAATAATACAGATCCGGCAGTTGGAGCTTCCACATGAGCTTCAGGTAACCATATATGAAATGGAACCATAGGAACCTTCACAGCAAACGAAGCAAAAAAAGCCAACCATAATAATAACTGTCTTCTTTCATCAAAATCCGTAATTAATAATGTTTGAAGATCGGTAGTTCCAGCTTCAAAGTAAATACATATTATAGCTACTAACATGAATAAAGATCCCAATAAAGTATATAAAAATAACATGTAAGCTGCTCTTACTTTTCGTTCTCGAGATCCCCATACTCCTATAATAATGAACATAGGAATTAAAACACTTTCAAAGAACACATAAAATAAAACCAAATCTAAAACAGAAAAGATTAAAATTAGTAAGGATTCTAAAATTAAAAAACATATTAAGTACTCTTTGACACTATGTTTAACACTTTCCCAACTAACTAATAGGCATAAGGGTATCAGTAATGTAGTTAATAATATCAAAAATAAAGATATTCCATCAACTCCCAAAGTGGCACTAATATTATAAGACTCTAACCATTGATAAGAAACCATAAACTGAAATTTGGATGTTGATTCATCAAATAATAACCATAACCAAATAGACTCCAGCAAAGTTACAAGTGAAAATGAAAAAGCAAAAATTTTCATTATTTCTTCCCATTTGGAAGACATTAGAAAAATTAAAAAAACACCAATAATTGGTGTACAGACAATTAAAGGCAATAAATATGATTCAATCATAAACTTGAAATAATAATAATAATAATATTATCCTAATAATAGAATAACTCAAATAAATTTAATTACTTTTTTGAATACTTGATTTAGATGTGGTAAAGATGATAAATATTGTAGTAGTAATTAGTAATATAATTAATCTAGGATCTTGAATATGATAGTATTCATTAATTGCTTGGAGACTTAATAAAGAGGTTACTCCTATTAACATCATAAAAGCATAATGATATATGTATCCAGTTTGAATCTGGCTTACTTTTTTTGACAATTTCTGAATCATATTCTGAAGTCCTTGAGGACCAATTAATTCAATAACTCCTTTATCTAATGTATTTAAAGTAATATTATAACCCATAGATAAGAAAGGTCTTCCTACTAAATTATTATAAACAATATCAAAATACCATCGTTTGTTTAAAAATGTATATATATTTCTACTGAATGAAGAAGAAAGTAAAAATTTACTCAAAACAGAAGAGAAATTAATATATATTATTAATGCTAATGAAGCTCCTAAAAGACTAAATATAACTGGTGTCATTTTAATCCAAGATGGTATAAATTCTGCATCAATTTGTATTAAATGCTCAGGCAATACAAAGATTGAATTGCCCCAAAAATTTGTACCTAATCCAATCATCATATCTTTTCCTAAATATCCAACAAAAATACTTCCAAATGCGAGTACTATTAATGGTAATGACATTATAGGTGGGGCATCATGAGCATGAGTATAAATAGATTTAGGTCCATTTGGGCTACTTAGAAAAGTATAATATATTAATCTAAAAGAATAAAAAGCCGTAAAAAATGCTGAAATAGTACCTAACCAATGAGCAAAAGTACCATCTATAGTAAATTTAGCATACGCTAACTCTAGAATAACATCCTTAGAGTAGAATCCAGTTAAAAATGGAAATCCCATTAACGATAATGATCCTATTAACATCATACTGTAGGTGAATGGCAAATATTTTATTAATCCTCCCATTTTCCTCATATCTTGCTCATCAGCTAAAGCGTGGATAACACATCCAGCTCCTAAAAATAATAGAGCTTTGAAAAAAGCATGATTCATTAAATGAAACATACTAACTGAATATCCAGATATTCCACATGCAAAAGCCATATACCCTAATTGACTACAAGTAGAGTAAGCAATTACTCTTTTAATATCATTTTGCACCATTCCTGTGGTCGCTGCAAAAAAAGCCGTCATGGCACCTACAATAGTTACTACCATTAAAGCAGTTGAAGAAAATTCAAATAATGGAGAACACCTAACAATTAAAAATATTCCTGCTGTTACCATTGTAGCCGCATGTATTAATGCAGATACAGGAGTAGGTCCTTCCATAGCATCTGGCAACCAAGTATGAAGACCTAGCTGAGAGGACTTACCAACAGCTCCTATAAATAACAGTATACATATTGTAGTTAAAGCATGAACTTCTAAACCTAAAAAATTAAAGGTTTCATCTTTAAACAAAGGAGCAGTCGAGAAAATAGTTGCATAATCTAATGACTTAAATAAAAAGAATATTCCCATTAATCCCAAAGATAAGCCAAAATCTCCTATACGATTCATAATCATCGCTTTAATCGCTGACTTATTCGCTTGTAATCTAGTAAACCAAAAGTTAATTAATAAATAAGAACATAATCCTACTCCTTCCCATCCTAAAAATAGCTGAATAAAATTATCTCCTGTTACTAAAATCAGCATAAAAAATGTAAATAGTGATAAATATGCCATAAATCTTGGGAAATGTGGATCCTCCGACATATATCCTACCGAATAGATATGCACGATTGTCGAAACAGTTGTTACTACAATTAACATCGTTACTGTTAAACTATCAAATAGAAATCCCCAGTTTGTTTGAAGTAATTCAGATGAAAACCATGGAAAAAGTTCTATATGACATATACTATTACATAACCCTACTTCATAAAATGCTAGCCATGAAAAACAACAAGAAGTAAAAACAGAAATGATAGTGATAAATGTTGCTCCCTCTTTTCCTATAGATCTACCAAAGCTCAAAGATAAAATAGATGCTATTAAAGGTAAAAAAATAATTGATAAGTACATAATTTATTGTTAATTAATAAAAATAACTTGTAAGTTTTTAAATATAGTAAATGTTAATAATAATTTTAATTTTTAAAATTTATGGCCATACATTTATCCTTTCAATAAATGTATTTTTTCTATAGCAATTGTACCTCTTGCGCGATAATAAATTACCAGAATTGCTAAACCGATGGCTGATTCAGCTGCTGCTACAGTTAAAATTAAAAGAGCAAACATCTGTCCTATTAAATCGTCTAAATAAACTGAGAAAATCACAAAATTCATATTGACGGCTAATAATACTAATTCTATAGACATCAAAATAATAATTAAGTTTTTGCGATTTAAGAAAATTCCACTTAATCCTACCATAAATAGAATCATGGGTACTAATAAATACTGAACTAGATCGATATTCATAATAATTGTTTATTAATAATATTAATACGTATAATGCATATCATAATATATAGCATAGATCTCTTAATGAGGTCTCAAAAAAAGACCTATGCTATACAAAGTGTATATTTTTATGATAATAAGGTAATTTGTTTTTTAATTTCAGCAATTGCTTTACCTGGATTTAAATTTTTAGGACATGCCCTAGTACAATTTAATATAGTATGGCATCGATAAAGTTTGAACGGGTCTTCTAAAAATTTTAATCTATTCTTAGTAGCTTTATCTCGACTATCAATTATCCATCTATAAGCCTGAAGTAGTACAGCAGGTCCTAAGTATTTATCACTATTCCACCAATAACTTGGGCATGAAGTTGAACAACATGCACACAGAATACATTCATATAATCCATCTAATTTTGATCTATCTTCTCGAGATTGATATTGTTCTTGAGATAAATCTGAGTGATTTGATTGTAACCATGGTTGTATAGATTTATGTTGAGCATAAAAGTTACTTAAATCTGGTACCAAGTCTTTAATAACAAACATATGTGGTAAAGGATATATTTTCATTTCTTTAACTGACGGATCAATTCTTTTAATACAAGCAAGTGTATTTGATCCATTTATATTCATGGCACATGACCCACAAATTCCTTCGCGACAAGACCTACGAAGAGTTAAAGAAGAATCTTGTTCATTTTTTATATGAAGTAAAGCATCCAAGACCATAGGACCACATTTAGACGTATCTACTGCATACGTATTCATATATGGTTTGCTGTCTTGACTAGGGTCCCATCTAAATACTTTGAAAGAAATAGTATTTGAATTTGTTTTTTTGTTTGACATAAAATAAAATATTTAATAATATTTAAAGTAAAATTAATTAATTAAAATAATAATGATCCAAAATAGACAAACTTCATTGATTCTATAGTTAACACTCGAACCATGAAAAAAGATGCTATTTTTAGCTTTTCTCTATGTACATAATCTTTTAAGATTTCACACATTCCTGCCTGAATATGCCAGCCAACAATAATAGTTGTCATAATGATTAAATAATCAAATGACTGATACATAGATTCCAGAAATGATAATATAGTTATCTTTTCTTGTGATACATTCATAAATGTAACAATAAGAAATACTAAGATAAGAGGTAAAGCTGCGCCTGACATAAAGCGTTGACTCCACCATTCTAACGACGACTCCTTTTGTCTAATGTATCGTTGTATTTTATAAAAACAATAAAGACATACTTTATTTAAATAGTCTAAAATAATGTCTATTTTCATCCAATTTCTTATTTTTTGTACCATAATAATAAAATATAATAATTTTTTGTGTTAATATGTTAATATATATAATTCATTAGTTAATAATTTTATTTTTTCTTTTCTTCTATAAAATTAACCAGGTTATTAATCCAATAGAGATAGAAGCTATGACTATAACATAAGAACTTTTAGTTATAAACTTTAAATCAAATCCTGCTCCTGTATCCCATACAAGATGTCTGGTCCCTGTCATTAGATGAAAAAAGAAAGAAATGATTAATAATAATCCTACTATTGATAATAATATTCCATTCATGTTATTTAAATGATAACCAACTTCATATATTTGATAATTAGATATATGAAATGTAAAAAATTTAAATGCAATTACTATAAATAGTAAATATAATGATAATACTATTCCTGTTAATCGATGAAGGATTGAAATTGACCCAGTCCATCCTAAATTATAAGCCGTAACATGAGGCGATATTGGTCTATTTCGGTAAACATTTTTCATATTTGATATATAATATAATATATTGATATTAATTTTAATAATTTTAATAATTTTTATTTTTTCCCACTCATACCACTTTTAAAGAATTTTATAGAACATATTTCTCTTATGAAAAGATATATTCCATTTTTTTTGATAAACATATTGTTATTACAACGCAACTTTTTCTCATATTTTATTAAACAACGTTATTGCCAAAATCAACTATTAAAAGTTAGAAGTAAATTATATTATAATATATTTTTAAATTTGGGCGATAAAACTGATTGTTTAAATAATCAATTACATATATCATCGAAAGATAATTCAATGATAACAAAGAACTCCTATATTATTCTTTCTTCAAATTTGCTATCTCACTCTTATCATTATTATTATTTACATATAACCAACCTATTTTCACTAAATTTACTAAAGAACAATCTATATAACATTAAATGTATTAAATGTATTCATTCTCCTTTTATTTCAAATTTGAAAACGATTAACCTAAATACTCAACGAATTAGTATTCAGAAATCTTTAACAAATATAAATGGGTGGAAAAAAAACACTTGGTTATACCAAGTTTATATAATTAATCATATTCTTTTATTATTAAGATATAATCTTAATAATATTAATCAGCGTACGCATTTTTATAATAAAAAATATGATAACCACAATATAAATAATTCTTTATCATTTCTTTTTTGGAGAAAATTAGATAAATATTTAAATGCAACTAACATTACTTTATTAAAATCTTTCTTTTTAGAAGATTTATTTATCTCAAAATGGAGAAATGAAGAAAAAATAAGAACCAAGTAATTTGAATAGATAATAATTTAATTCTTATTTGTTATTTCTTGGGGTGATTAACGGGGATTGAACCCGTGACTTACAGAATCACAATCTGTCACTCTACCAACTGAGTTATAACCACCACAATATTCTCAATTTAGAACGGATATCAGAGAATGTTTACACTCGGAAGGAATTGAACCCTCAACCCTCAGATCCGTAGTCTGATACTCTTCCATTTGAGCTACGAGTGCAAAATACAATACATGATTTGCGGAAAAAGAGATTTGAACTCTCAATCTTAGTCTTGGCAAGACTACGCTTTAGCCTAATTAAGCTACTTCCGCAAATTGTATATAAGCTGAGCTTAAGTAGGATCGAACTACCGACTTTGCCCTTATCAGGGGCACACTCTACCACTGAGTTATAAGCTCATAGCTTGTAACGTGATCATTCAGTATTTTTATTGTTTTCTCATTTTATCTTCCAGTATTGGAGTAAAAGGATTCGAACCTTTGCATCTTGGTATCAAAAACCAACGCCTTACCTAGCTTGGCTATACTCCAATCTAGAAAATATGATATGAATCACAAAGTATACAATTAAATTAATTCTTTTAATTGTACACATACTTCATTATATCTTTCTATGCAATCTGTACGATGGCATAAAATATTTTCTTTCCAAGATTTACAATACCAACAATAAGTCAATCTGCTACTCAGAGCACTGATATCTACTTTCTTTTCTAATTTTTGCTGGTGATGTCGTATTCTAATGATACTTTTAGATCTTTTTCTTTTTGGTACTGCCATAAAATTAGTTAATATTAATATAATAAATTATGTAAACGTGCTATTCATGATAAAACAAAGAATCCCTCAATTTTTCTAAAATATAAATTTATGAATCGGTTATTCATTGTTTGTCCTTATAAATGTAATAATATTATACGACATATACAATTCATATAATTTTATCACTCGATATCTTGTATAGGTGTTCTATTGAGACCCCCCTAAAAGGTATTACACCATAAAATATGCATTTTATTCTATGTTTAAAAGGAGAAAATGGTAAAATTAGGACTAAAAAATAGATTATAAAACTAAAAAAATGGAATTCTTTTACTTAAAAAGAACCGATTTTGCTAGTAAAATAGAACATAATTTCAAAAAGAAGGATAAATATGTTTTTATATTTAATTTCATCAATATAATAAAGAAAAAAATGAACAATATGGGAACAAAATATCTTTTTTTCTTAAAAAAGACACTAAAAAAAAACACGAAAAATTAAATTTAATCAGATAAATAGATAATAAATTGAAAAAAACACGTTGAAAATGACTTTACGTATTGTTTTTGAGGTAAAATAAAATTTTCCCCTTAATAGTTATTTTGTCCTTTTATTTGCTGAATATTATATGCAAAAAAAGTAAAGAAGAAGAAATAAATTTGAAAAATTTTAAGAATCTACTACTCATTTTTTTTTATTTATTCCTTATTTTAAAGGATAATATTATAATTTTACTAATTAAATGACATTAGGGGGGGGTCAACAGAACACCTATACAAGTATTCCTATAGATTCTATAATAGAAGTATATTATATACTTCTATTACTAGGTACTACTTAGCGGGTATGGATTAATGGTAGATTATCTGTCTTCCAAACAGATGGTGTGAGTTCGATTCTCACTACCCGCATATACTTTTATTTAAAGGATCCATAACTATTATTTGTGATAGGAATATAAGAATGAGAATGGGGATATAGCTCAATTGGCAGAGCGTATGTTTTGCACGCATAAGGTTACCGGTTCAATTCCGGTTATCTCCAAAAGAAAGCTGAGTATTCGCTATATTAATGATAGAGGAAAGTCCGGACTTTAAAAGATAGTGCTAGTTAACAACTAGGAAGTTTAAACTTAGAGAAAGTACTATAGAAAAAAAGAACAAATATTTTATGTGAAAAATTAAAATATATAAATATTTTATACAAATGGAAACCTCACTAAAAGCAAGAAACCGCTTAAAAATAATCGAGAGATTATTCTTAGTTAAATGAATACTCAGAGGTAATGATAATGGTCTCATTATTTTAGACAGAATCCGGCTTATAAGCTTTCTTTGACCATTTTTAGCGGGCAATTAGTTCAGTGGAAGAATAAGTGACTTCTAATCACTCGGTCAGAGGTTCAAATCCTCTATTGCCCTTCATTATAAAATAATAATTTAATTAATATTTTGGGGGTTATTAGCTCAGTAGGTAGAGCATCTCGCTTACATCGAGGTGGTCAGCGGTTCAAATCCGTTATAACCCAAATTTAAATAATTTACTTATCAAGTAAGCATAGTTTAATAAAAACATAAGAAAAATGAACATATTATATATATATATATGATATAATTCTGATCTTATATACAAGACTTCAAATTATTATATTAATAATGATTAATAATAACTTGTTGCTTACTCATAAAGTGTTATGTCTTTTTTTTAAGACTATCCATTGCATTTTTTCATTGCAAAATGAACATTAGAAATTCTTTCCGTTTTAGAGAATAGTAAACAAGTTAACTTTTATGATAATAGAGTTACTGATCTAAGACAAGATAATGGATATTTTATAATTAAATAAAACATTATGAGTTTTCATTCATCAGAATTATCTTCTATCTTACAAGATAGAATTACTAATGCATACCAGGAAATTAATATTGAAGAAGTAGGTAAGGTTATTTCTATTGGAGACGGTATTGCACGTATTTATGGTTTAAATAACGTACAAGCTGGAGAAATGGTTGAATTTGCAGATGGTACAAAAGGAATGGCATTAAATTTAGAAACTGACAATGTTGGAGTTGTAGTTTTTGGTAGCGATCAAGCTATTAAAGAAGGAGATATTGTAAAAAGAACAGGAGAAATTGTAGACGTTCCCGTTGGAAAAGAATTACTGGGAAGAGTCGTTGATTCTTTAGGTAATCCAATTGATGGAAAAGGTCCTATTAATTCATCACAAAGATCTCGAATTGAAGTTAAAGCTCCTGGTATTATTGGGCGAAGATCTGTCTATGAACCAATGCAATCAGGGTTAAAAGCTATCGATTCATTAGTTCCAATTGGAAGAGGACAGCGTGAACTAATCATTGGTGATCGTCAAACAGGAAAAACAGCAGTAGCATTAGATACAATGTTAAATCAAAAAAATATCAATGAATCTACCGATAATGAATCTGAAAGATTATATACTGTTTATGTAGCTGTTGGACAAAAAAGATCTACTGTGGCACAATTAGTTAAGAAACTGGAAGAGCAAGATGCACTAAAATATAGTGTTATCGTTGCTTCTACTGCATCTGAAGCTGCACCACTACAATTCATTGCTCCTTATACTGGATGTACAATTGGAGAATATTTCAGAGATAATGGTATGCATGCACTAGCAGTTTATGATGATTTATCTAAACAAGCTGTTGCTTACAGACAAATGTCTCTTTTACTAAGACGTCCACCAGGAAGAGAAGCCTTCCCAGGAGATGTTTTCTATTTACACTCTAGATTATTAGAAAGAGCTGCTAAAATGTCAGACGATTTAGGAGGTGGTTCTTTAACTGCTTTACCTATTATTGAGACTCAAGCAGGAGATGTTTCTGCTTATATCCCAACAAACGTAATTTCTATTACTGATGGGCAAATTTTCCTTGAAACTGAATTATTTTACCAAGGATTAAGACCAGCTATTAGTGTAGGTTTATCTGTTAGTCGTGTAGGATCAGCTGCCCAAATTAAAGCAATGAAACAGGTAGCAGGAACTATGAAACTAGAATTGGCTCAATATCGTGAAGTAGCAGCATTTGCACAATTTGGATCTGATTTAGATGCTTCTACAAGATTTACTCTAAATAGAGGATCTAAATTAACTGAATTACTAAAACAACCTCAATATATGCCAATGCCTTCAGAAATTCAAGTAGTAGTACTATTCTCTGGAGTAAGAGGATACCTAGATAAAGTTGACGTAAGTCAAGTTGCACAGTATGAAAAAGGATTAATCGAAACATTCAAATCAAGTCATAAAGATATTTTAGAGGAAATTCGTCTGAAAAAACAAATTTCTTCTGAATTAAATGATAAAATTGCTTCGGTTATCGATACTTATACTAAAAGCTTTATCTCTTAATCATTTTTATAATGGTATGAGAAGATCAAGCTGATCTTTTTATATTTTTTGTGAAAGATAAACTTTTCTAAATGGTTTCATGTATATCTTGTTATTCTTAGCAAGAAATCATTAACTAATTTAGAGAAGTTTATCTTTATATTTTCATTTTAATTATATTATTTATAATATCATTCTTTCATATGGCATCAGGAAAAGATTTAAAAAATAGAATAAAAAGTATTACCTCTATTAAAAAAATTACTAAAGCCATGAAAATGGTAGCGGCATCTAAACTAAGACAAGTTCAAAATGCTTTAGAAGCTGTTCGTCCTATATCAGGATTAACAACATCTGTTGTCTCTGAAATTCAAAATACTTTATTAAATATGGAGACTGAGAATCAATCCAAAGAATCCATCAAAAAATTAGTAATTGTTATTTCTTCAGACCGTGGATTATGTGGAGGAATTAATTCTAGTGTTGTTAAAGATACTAGGCTAAATATCAAATCATCACAGAAAAACAATGAATTAATTGAGTTATATACAATTGGGGACAAAGCTAAAGACGTTTTAGTTCGATCTCATGCTCACCATATGAACACTGCCATTAGCGAAACTGCAAAAAGAAAACTATCTTTTGCTATTGCTTCTATTATATCAGAAGATATATTAAAATCTCAGTTTGACGTATGTGAAATTGTATATAATCAATTTAAGTCAGTCATTAGTCAAAATTTAGTAAGATCACAATTATATTCAAGAAATAACTTAAACAAAGCATTTTTTGATTGGAATACCTATGAATTCGATTCAGAAAAATCTTCTGTTTTATATGACTTATACGAATATAATTTAGCTATTGCTATTTATAATGCAATGTTAGAAAATGCTACTAGTGAACAAGGAGCACGAATGAACGCTATGGATAGTGCATCTAGAAATGCTAGTGAGATGATTGATAAATTAACTTTAACTTATAATAAGGCTCGTCAAGCTGCTATTACAAGTGAATTAATTGAAATTATTTCATGTGCTAGTGCTGTAGCTAAATAAAATAATAGTATTTAATATTTATATTTACTTAAGAGAATTCTCTATGTAGTAACACACACCAGTTGGTATCATACTTAACATGGAGAATTCATCATTATTTTCATACTAGTTAATATTAAAAATATTTTATGGAACTTATTTTATTTGATCTTTTTGGTCTCATCTTAATTTCATCATCTGTTTGCGTTGTTGCTTCCAGAAATCCCGTTCACTCAGTTCTATTTATGATATTAACTTTTGCAGCTTCTAGTGGATTATTTTTATTAATCGAAGTAGAATTTTTAGCCATGATGTTTATTATGGTATATGTAGGAGCTATTGCAGTACTCTTCTTATTTGTAGTCATGATGCTTAATACTCGTTTAGCTGAATATTATGTATCTTTACTAAGATATTTGCCGCTGGGTGCTATCATAGGGTTAATCTTTATTATTGAAATTTATTTTCTTTTAAACACAGAACTTAACCCTTCTCCTATTCATTCTTTGGAGGTAATAAATCAATATCACGATTGGACTCATCATATTAATGCAATAACAAATGTAGCCGCATTAGGGAATATCATCTACACCTATTATTTCTTTTTATTTTTGATGGCTGGAATTATACTTTTAGTATCTATGATTGCCGCAATCGTTTTAACTATGTATAGACGAGAAGGAGTACGTCGCCAGGATATTTATGACCAAGTTTCAACAGATTTTAAGAAAACAATATATTTAACAAACCATTATTAATATATATCTATATATATTTTCATAGGGGGAGTAACTCAGCTGGTTAGAGTGTTGGCTTGTCACGCCAGAAGTCGCGGGTTCAAGTCCCGTCTCTCTCAAATGAAGTGCCCGGATAGCTCAGTTGGTAGAGCATAAGATTGAAAATCTTTGTGTCAGTGGTTCAATTCCACTTTCGGGCATGAAGATAAATATTTCTCCCTGTAGTTTAACTGGTCAAAACATGTGGCTGTTAACCACGAGAGAATCGGTTCAAGTCCGGTCGGGGAGGGAAAAAAGAAAATGATATGATATATACATTATACATCATACATTAAAATATTCATGATATTAATAGTTATTTTCAAATTATATTTATATTTTTATATGAAAAACAGTCATTTTCATAGTAAAACATTATAGAAAAGATGTAATTAGGATAAAAATTATCACCAGAATTTCATATAAAACTATATCAAAAAATGATGACTTTATCAATAAATGAAAGGAAAATACCACATTAGGGGGGTGTAGTCAATACACCTATACAAAGTATATGCAGGAATTTGAAATACAAAAAATATTTACTTAAAATAAAATTTAAAAATGTTTTATTTGGTCCCATTCGTCTAGCTGGCCTAGGACATTGCTTTTTCGTGGCAGCAACACGGGTTCAAATCCCGTATGGGGCAAAGCATACTATATATAATTAATATCTCATTAAATAATGAAAATAAAATACTTTTATTCTACTACTTTCTTTTTTATATTTGTCATTTTCTCTACTTATCTAATAAGTATATTACAAATAAATACAAACGTAACAGATATTTCTTTGTACAATCAATATTTTGATAGATACCATCATGTTACAGATTATATATTGTTCATGGACTCCAAGGAAATAATAAAAGATAATATTTTCATTTCGAATGACAATAATCTTTCTTCTTCATTTCATTTAAATGAAATGGTAAATATCTTAAGTCGAACTATGAATCTATCTAATATAATAGAAATGGAAATAAAAGAAATAATTCAAGACTATTTGCATTTATTAGAAGTAAATCTTTTGATTCATGAAAATTATCTAGAAGAAATTGAAAGAAATATTCAAAATTCTTCAAACCAATGGGAAGAAGAAATGAAAGATTGTAATTTAGACATTTTAAATATCGAAAAGTGGACACATCAATATATGATAAATATTTTAACAAATTAAAATATACTCATCAATTTATTCATAACTTATTATATTTTATCCGTAGTTTTATGGTATAGGATGATCCATGGGAACCCATTCTGAACTCCACGCATGAAAGCTTATACGCTAATCTCTACTGTCATATTTTTGATGGAAAGCGATAGTAACTACGGAAACACATTTAATCAAATGATTATGTATACATGATACAATTTTTTAGACTGAGTAGCATAATGGTCATGCATGAGATTGCAAATCTTTGTTAAGGCGGTTCGATTCCGCTCTCAGTCTCTATAAATAATTAAGATTTAAACTAAAACAACACACATATATATAATAATATAATTATACCATGAAAAAGAACGTACATATTAAACTACAAATGAATTGGACTGTCAATCCAGATGGAAGTGCAATACTAAGTCCCAAATTTTTAAGGGGAAATGCAATAACATTTTTAGAAGTGGATACAGTAATTCATCCAGCTTGGACGAAAGATTTTACTCAATCAAAATTAAGATCAACTAGAAAAGACAATTTTAATATTAAATTTGATTTGCCAAAGATTGACTAATTCTTTGAAAACAATTTTACTATATAAACATTAAGGGATAATTTTAATAATTCTTATCATAAGAATCGATAGAACCGAAGAGTTTGATTCTGGCTCAGAATGAACGCTAGCGGCACACTTAACACATGCAAGTCGAATGCTTTAATTGAAAGTTTCCATTTCAAAAGAAGCATGGCGAACGGGTGCGTAATACGTGAGAACCTACCTTTTAAGCAGGGATAATTATACATGCATCATCAGATGTGTGGAATCTGTTAATTTTAATTAACAGAGTAAAAATACCTGATATAACTTACCTCTCATGGTAAGAAAAAGATTACTATTCAATTAGAAGAAATTTATAAATAATATTTAAATTTACTTAGTAACATCTTGTTAACTATCCAGATGATTCTTTTTAAGAATCATTAGATGAAGTGAAATAAATATTATCTTTTAAATTTTAATCCTTTAAAGATGGTCTCACGGAGGACTATGGTAGTTGGTAGGGTAATAGCTTACCAAGCCTACAATCCTTAGCTGATCTGAAAGGATGATCAGCCACACTGGAACTGAGACACGGTCCAGACTTCTACGGAAGGCAGCAGTGAGGAATCTTGGACAATGGGCGAAAGCCTGATCCAGTGATGTCGCGTGAGTGATGAAGGCGCTTTTGTTGTAAAACTCTTTTGTCGGGGAAAATAATGATGGTACCCGGAGAATAAGTCCTGGCTAATTCCGTGCCAGCAGCCGCGGTAATACGGGAAGGACTAGTGTTATTCCTATTAATTTGGCGTAAAGGGTGTGTAGGCTGTTAATTAAGTTAATGGTGAAATCCCCAAGATAACTTGGGAAGAGCTATTAAAACTGGTTAACTAGAGTACAAGAGAGGTTGGTAGAATTTCTAGTGTAAGGATAAAATCTGAAGATATTAGAAGGAATCTCAAAAGCGAAAGCAACCAACCGGATTGTAACTGACGCTGAGACACGAAAGTGTGGGGAGCAAACAGGATTAGATACCCTGGTAGTCCACACTGTAAACGATGAATATTAAATGTTGGGGTATAGATCAATAATATTTCGATGTTCTGTTTTCAGAACATCATATTGTTTAACAATCATTTGTTATCATAACAATATCATTATTGTATCTATCTCTCAGTGTTGTAGCTAACGCGTTAAATATTCCGCCTGGGAAGTAGGATCGCAAGATTGAAACTCAAAGAAATTGGCGGGAGCTTGAACAAGCGGCGGAGCATGTGGTTTAATTCGAAACAACGCGCAAAACCTTACCAATTCTTGACTCTCTAACTAGAAATCTTAATTCATGTTTTGCTTTAAGTCGGTTAGAAACAGGTGTTGCATGGCTGTCGTCAGCTCGTGTTGTGAAATGTAGCGTTAAGTCGTATCTAACGAGCGCAACCCTCATCATTTGTTTCCTATTTGTTATTTAACAATGTAAGATTGTTTATGACAAAGGACTCTAATGAAACTGCCAGTGATAAATTGGAGGAAGGAGAGGATGACGTCAAGTCCTCATGACCCTAATGAATTGGGCTACACATGTGCTACAATGGTGAATACAAAAGGAAGCAATAGTGAAAACTGGAGCAAATCCTCAAAATTCATCTCAGTTCAGATTGTTCTCTGCAACTCGAGAACATGAAGTCGGAGTCGCTAGTAATCGTAGATCAGCACGCTACGGTGAATACGTTCTCAAGCTTTGTACACACTGCCCGTCATACCCTGAAAACAGGTTCTATCTGAAGTTGATTATTTAACTCCAGTAGTGATAGTGAAAATCCATGAAGCCATATAGTTCATTGATTCCTATCATCAAGGAGGGAATATCAGCTAGGGTACGATCTGTAATTAGGGTGAAGTCGTAACAAGGTAGCCGTACGGGAACGTGTGGCTGGATCAATTTCCTTTTTAAAAATCATAAAAATATATGATAATATAATATAAATTATTTTATTAAAATGATGGTATTTGCCCTCATTTAGTAATTTAATATATTCATGTTGCTAGACATGCGTAAGAAAAAGTACGTATGAAAAAAAAATCGAAGAAAGAATTCGAATCAACTAAAAAATAGTTAAAGTATTTCATGGATGCCTTGAAATCTAATCAAAGGACGTTTAGCGCTGCGATAAGTCATGGCGAGATGCGTAAATTCTGTGACCCATGAATTTCCGAAGAGGAAACTTTTTTTCTTAGAAATTAATAAACGTAGTGAAGTGAAACATCTCAGTAACTATAGGAAAAGAAATCAAAAGAGATTCCGTTAGTAGTGGCGAATGAAAGCGGATTTAGACCATTCTTGATGAAGTGAGAATTAGGAGACTTTTAGTCTACTATTTCTTTCATTCAAATAGAAGCTTTTCATAAAAAATATTTGAATTGTTTGGAAAAACAAACCTTAGAAGGTAACAGTCCTGTACAATAAACTATATGAAAAGTTAGAGAGTAAGACGGGACACGAGAAATCTTGTCTGAAGATAGGGAGACCACTCTCTAAGTCTAAATATGATTAGATTATCGATAGTGCACAAGTACTGTGAAGGAAAGGTGAAAAGAGTTCTTGGCAAGAACAGTGAAAGAGACCCTGAAATGGAATACGTCAAATCAGTTGGATGAAAAGAGTAAATCTTTTTGCCAACGTACCTTTTGCATAATGGGTCAGCGAGTTTTAATAAAGTGCAAGCTTAAATCGATAGATGTAGGCCAAGCGAAAGCGAGTCTTAAAAATGGCGTAGTAATTTATTAAAAACCCGAAACTGAATGATCTAGCCATGATCAAGTTGAAAACATGGTAATACATGTTGGAGGACTGAACCAGTGGTTGTGGAAATAACCTTGGATGAATTGTGGCTAGGGGTGAAAGGCTAATCAAATTCAGTGATAGCTGGTTTTCTGCGAAATCTATGTAAGTAGAGCGCGTTTGGAGAAATCATTCTGGGTAGAGCACTCAATGAATACTGGGGGTCGTAAAGATACTTCAGGTTCAAGGAAACTCCGAATAAGAATGATTAGCCCGACGTAGACAGACTTAAGGTGATAAGATCTTAGGTCAAGAGAGAAACAGCTCAGATCGTAGGTTAAGGTCTTTAAGTGGTTATTAAGTGAGAAAGGCAGTAAAAGAGCTAAGACAACCAGGAGGTGTGCTTGGAGGCAGCAATCCTTTAAAGAAATCGTAACAGATCACTGGTCGATTGCTTTTTTGCGCCGAAAATGTAACGGGACTAAATCACCCACCGAAACCACGAACATGATATTATCCATTAAAAAAGATAATATGATGTGGTAGCAGAATGTTCTGTCCATCGAAGAAGAAATTAAGTAATTAATTTTGGAGATTTCAGAAGTAAGAATGCTGACATGAGTAACGATAAACTATGTAAAATCATAGTCGCCGCAAGCTCAAGGTTTTCACCGATAGGATCGACCTCGGTGAGTTCAATGGCCTCTTAGAGGAAAACGAAAGTTTTACTTGATGAGATAAAATGATCATTCAATGATCAGACATTTTAGATGACGGATTTCGATGGTGAACCTCAGTTTTCTAATTGGATTGAAAACTTCATCATCCAGATTCCAGGAAATAACTAAAATGGTTAGAACCATACCGGAAACCGACACAGGTGAGCGAGCTGAATATGCAAAGGCGCGTGAGTGAAGCATCCTAAAGGAACTCGGCAAAATAACTTCGTAACTTCGGGAGAAGAAGTACCTAAGAATTAGGAAATCTTAGGTGGCACAAAATTGAGGATGGCGACTGCTTAATAAAAGCACAGCTTTTCGCTAATTCGTAAGAAGATGTATGAGAAGTGAGACCTGCCCGGTGCCATAAAGTTAAGAGGAGTTGTCATTTGGCAATCAATCGAAGCCATGGTAAACGGCGGTCCTATTTTGAGGATCCAAAGGTAGCGTAATCCACTGTCGGGTAAGTTCCGACCTGCATGAATGGTAGAACGACTGTCCTACTGTCTCTAGGATGCACTCAGTGAAATTGAATTCTCTGTGCAGATGCAGAGTACACTCAGCAAGACGTGAAGACCCTATACACCTTTACTGGATTTTTACATGGAAAATATGAATTTTCTCTGCAGGATAGATACGAGTCTAGAATGTGATTGGCGCCAGCTAATCACGGAGACGACCTTGAGATAGTATCGTGAAAATTCCTGTTTTCTAACTTGATTACATCTAGACACTTAGAGACTAGATCATTCATTTCATTATGAATGAAAAGAGTAATAAGGACAATGTATGATTGCCAGTTTAACTGGGGCGGTTTCCTCCCAAATAGTAACGGAGGAGTGCGAAGGTTGGCTCAGGTTGGACGGAAACCAACTGATAGAGTATAATAGCATAAGCCAGCCTGACTGTGACACTTACAAGTGAAACAGAGGCGCAAGCCGGCTATAGTGATCCTGTAGTATTGTGTGGAATAACTACAGCTCAACGGATAAAAGGTACGTTAGGGATAACAGGCTTATGACTCCTGAGAGCTCATATCGAGGGAGTTGTTTGGCACCTCGATGTCGACTCATCATATCCTGAGGCTGCAGAAGGTCTCAAGGGTTCGGCTGTTCGCCGATTAAAATGGTACGTGAGTTGGGTTTAGAACGTCGTGAGACAGTTTGGTCCCTATCTGCTGAGTGTGTAAGAAGAACTGAAAGGATCTGGGCCTCGTACGAAAGGAACGGCTTGGACATACCAATAGTGTACCAGTTGTTATGCCAATAGCATCGCTGGGTAGCCACGTATGGAATGGATAATTGCTGAAAGCATCTAAGCAAGAAACCAGCCTTGAAAAGATAGTTCTTATAGAATTGTTAAACAATTTAACGTCAATAGGTTAGATGTGTAAGTACGGCAACGTATTTAGCTAACTAATACTAACATATAATCAATATTTTTTCTTTCTTTCTTTTTCTTTCTTCCTCATAACGATACTTTTTGTATGTCTGGCAATATTTTTTCGGCAATCATAGATCTCTTTTTTCTATTTTTGCCTCCTTCATCACTATTTTCTTGATCTTTTTTCTATCTTCAGGGAGTGTAGCTCAGTAGGTAGAGCAACTGGCTTTTAACCAGTTGGCCGGGGGTTCAACTCCCTCCACTCTCAATTCATTTCCTTCTTTCTATCTCTATACACCTTTTCTATTTCTTTTTCTATCCACTTTTTATGAAATCTTCTTTTGTCTTTTTTCAAATGCATACATTAGAATTAAAATATCGATTTTACTCCTTACTATTTAGTTTCTTCCTTTCTTTACTTCTCATTTTTCATTGCAGTTATGATTTTCTCTTTTTATTTATTTCTTATATACATCCCATTGTTCAAGGAAATACTTTCCATTTAATTTATACTTCTCCTATGGAAGCTTTTATTTCATCCCTCTCTCTGGGATTCTCTTTAAGCTTCTATTTCCTCATTCCAAACTTTTTGATTCATATCTACTTATTTTTTCTACAGGGCCTACATTTAAATGAAAAGAAGCATATGAGAAAGCTTTTACTCTTGACTTACTTCTTTTACCTATCAACTATTTTCATGACTATTCTCTACATCATTCCTCTCATTATTTCCTTTTCTTCTCAGTATGAGAATATTGATGGTACTTATATTATTTCTATGATGGGTAAACTCGAAGATTATCAATCCTTTTTCATACGTATTTTATATTTAACTTTATTCATCAACTTATTTCCTGTTACTTTAATCATTTTACTCAAATTAAATTGGGTTTCTATTCATTTTTTAATGAAATATAGACGTTGGTTTTATTTTGTCACTTTAATTATTGGAGCATTAATTACACCACCCGATTTAATTTATCAAATTATGGTTGCTTTATTTCTCATTTTCATATATGAAATCTTTCTTTTCTTCCATTTATTTTTCCATCCTAATGAGCCACATCAATTGACAAACTCCTTTTCTTAATACTCTCTCTATCGTTTATTATATTCTGTCGTCATTATTATTCTCATTTTGCTATGCATTTTCTGAAAATCATTCCAACCATTAAATCTTTTTTAATTTATTTATTTGTCATCAATCTTTTCATCAAGACATATTATTTATTCAGAGATTCCCATCATTCATTTCAACTTCATTTCATCCACAGAATATGGTCTCAGGATTTTCCATTTCCCTCTATTCCCAAATTTATCCATCCATTATTTAATCAAACCACTTTATCTACATCACAAATTCATGATTCCATGAAAACATCCCAAACTTTATCTTCTAATCCCAATGATCTACTCAATTTCAAAGATTTCACTCATCATCTAAATATCATCACTGAAAAAATCAATTGTTTATCTTTTAAGCTAGACTCTTTAGAAAATAAATTACATCATACTTCCATTTCCAATCATTCTCCTGAGTTAATAGAATCTTCCTTCTCTTCTTCTCACAATGAAACAAGTTCTGTGATTCCCATTTTATTAATCGTCACCTCACTTGCTCTTTGTAGTTATTTTATTTATCAGTATTTCTTTACTTCTCCTGTCTTAACCATGGAAGATCATTTAACCTCACAGATGACTGACTTAATCAAAATACAATCAGACTACATTCATTTTGGTATGCATCAAAATTTACAGGGAACAAATTTAACACAAGAAACTATTTTAGATGCTCACAGAGAATGTTCTGAACAAATCTTGTCATTAAATGACCAAATTCATTACCAATCATACCATCAGAAAGAGAACTTAACAGAAATCAAAGAAATACTTCAATTATTCTTAAAACATTTACAACAACAAGAAATGCCCACCGATACTATATTGGCCATTGAAAATGATTCAATACAAATTCTATCTTTCATTAAATTAATGATCCAAACATTAGAATTAGATCCACAAATTTATCTTCAATCAGATACTAAAGAACTAATTAGATCCTTTTTTCATTCCCATGCATCATAATATCGTCATGTAAATCTTGGCTGCATTTACTAACCGTCCTAGAATTTCAAATGGAATAGCCATGGAAAATCAAATGACGATCATGATCAGTCATCCATCCATCATCAAACGGGAAATAACTCAGCCAGGAGGAGTGTCTGCTTTGGGAGCAGAAAGTCATGAGTTCGAATCTCATTTTCCCGAGAAGAGGTGTCCGAGCGGTTAAGGAGATAGACTGTAAATCTATTGGCGTCGTCCGTCACAGGTTCGAATCCTGTTCTCTTCAATTGTGGGGTAGAGCAATGGTAGCTTGCCAGTTTCATAAGCTGGAGATTGGAGGTTCGAGTCCTCCTCCCACATGAATACATTTAGCCGGAATGGAGAAATAGGCAGACTCGTTGGTTTTAGGAACCAGTATGGAGACATGTGTGGGTTCAAGTCCCACTTCCGGCAGGGCAGATGTCCGAGGGGTCAAAGGAGGCGGTTTTGAAAACCG